>JGI25921J50272_10000337_pt1 | contig 15343 bp, 14 predicted proteins | sample LauGreSu1BDMLBSD_2_FD_50272 | JGI IMG/M metagenome (IMG submission 50272) | reverse complement strand
CAAATCATCAGAGTCAGTCTCAATCGTGATATTAACACGAATCAGTTCTCGTTTCAGTTGAGCACAAGATTGCTCAATACTAAAAGTTTTACCATTACCAGAGAGACCAGTGATGAACACAGGATAAAAAATCCCAGATTGAATAACTTTCTTAACATCAGTAAAGTTGCCAAAGCTGACGAAGGTATCATCTTTTTCAGGAATGAGGTTTTGCTTTACATTATCCATAACTGCTACAGGTTCCACAGAGGGGGAGGCATAAGTTTCTTCAAGTTCTTGCACAGTTTCCTCCAAATTCCATTTTCCACGACCCACTTTGTATTGATTCAAATACTTGGAAAGAGTCGCATAAGTTGTATTGAGTTGTGTTGCAACTTCTTTAACAGCATCAGCACCAAATTCAGTACCAAAATTTTCTTTCAGAATAGAGATTGCTTGGTCGATCATAATGTTAGATTTGCTGGGCATCGGTTTGTTTGATTACTTCGTAATCATAGCACAAAAAAAGGTGCCTCTGGGACACCTTGGGACGGTTTGGGAAGTGGTCTTCGACCATTTATTTACCAATTATCCTGAAGTTCATTGCTCCTAGGTCTTCCTGCATCTCTTTTACGACCTCATATTCTTCTATTATCGTCCTCTTTTCTTTTGACTTTGGCAGGATCATGTTCGTCAGCAACCTTGCCCATTTTTGCCGCTCTTTTTCTACCAGCCATACGGGTGTCAAGTCTACCTGCTGGATGCTCAGAACGCAGACCAATCTCTACTGCTTTCCTAACCATTTTACCTACAGGAAGTTTTTTATAACCTTCACAAATACTCTCTCTCCAATCTTCACTCATATTAACCATAATTGCTTCTGCTGCTTGTTGAGTATCAGCATAACCTTCATCAAGAAGATGTGAAAGGATTACATCGTAGAGGTCTACTTGTTCAGGAAGTCCTTTTTCCCCACCAACTTTACCCCAATGTTTGGGTTTACGTACTCCACCAATCGTTGGTCTATCTCTTTCGGATTTATTAAGAATCAACTCATTCTTAAATGCTTTTTGAGCATTTTTAGGCATTTTTCCTGCTTTTGTAGTCTTAAACTTTCTATTTGGTTGAATTCTTGGTTCAGGTCTTCCATATCTTCTTCCTACGCTTTTAGCATATGCATGTTCATCTGCGTGTTTTGCAGTTTCAGGTCCATATCTTCTTTCAATATGTGATCTAATTTTTGCTTCTCGTTCATAATCATCTTCATCCGCATAATCATCACTCGCAGCAGCAGATGCTGTACCATATGCTTTTATAAATGCCTTTTTGAGTCCTTCATCAAGTTCCTGTTCTTGATAAACTTCCAAATATGCTTCTTGTAGATTGCGAATGTCTTTAGCGTCCATTTTACAAATACTTTTTAGTTATTTATAAAAAAGGGGGAGTTTGTATATTTTATTCTCCTTCCCATTACCGATATAGTAAGGGATTCCATCCTCCCGCAAATAAGCATAAGTGTAGTAGTTCATAAAAAATCAAGCACCAAGGTCCTCTGTACTTTCCACATTTTATAGTTATAACCAGAATTATTGCACAATTTGCTCATATTTGGGTATGATAAGTATTGTTTAGAATATTCTTTACAAAACTTTTTAAGATTATTTGTTTTGTATTCTACTCCAAAAGGAGAAATTATAGTGTATTCATATTTAATTTTTAAATTTTTAAGTTTATTTTTAGTTTCTTCTGTATGATACTTACCTTTAAATGCAGATACGCATCCTTTTTTGGATTTGCTTATTTTATCTCTAGTTTCTTTACTTTTACTTCCAACGTTTTTGCCCAACATTGATTTTTTTATTTTATTTCTTACTTCTTCGGGTACTTTTTTGCCTATATTTGCCTGTCTAAGTTTTTCTATATGTTCTTTACTTCTTGGTATCTTCTTTTTACCTTTTTGTGCTTTACTCATTTTTCTTCTCGATTCTTCAGAATGTGATTTACCGTACATAGGATGATTTTCCCCAGCATTATTCATAAAAAATCTTTTTTTAAAATATTCATACAAAACACTATTTTTATATTCCCCCACATTAGACATCATATTATATGCAAATTTCATTTTAAATGTTCTTTTATCTTTTAAACCATATCTTTTGTTGCAAATTTTTTCTAATAATGCATGTGCTATGTAATGTTCTTTTGCAGTAAGCACAACAATCCTATTATTCTTTCCAAAGATACTTACAGGAAATGTATGATGTTTTTCTGTATATCCTTCAGGAGGAGTTCTGTTCTCTGCTTTCCTGATAAGATTACAATAAACTTTTAGATAGTTCATTTCTACTCTAATTTGGTGGTTATTAATATTTATACAGGAAAAGCACCAGAAGGTGCTTTATCCCAACCTAAAAAGAACCACCAAATTAGGTATTAATATTTATGAAACCAAGGAAATGAAATTACCCAGAAGTTTTTTGTTGGTCTTTTTCTTACCCAACATCCTCACAAATGATGATTTAATCTGAGACTTTGTTGCATTCTCGGGAATAGAGAACTCTTCATCCTGAGCAAGAGAAGATGCAAGAACCACATTGAACTGATCGAAACCAGTCTCTTTGAACTGAACAGAAGAATTCTTTCTGAATTCAGCCTTCAGTTTCTCATAATCTTCTCCTTTGTTTCCACACCAACGGAAGCAAGACTGAAAATCACGACTCGGAGTGATTCTGAAGTTCACAAGATTTACAGTAGGAAATCTATCCTTCACAGTTTGAAGAAGAATCTTCGCATATGATGCAAAGTTATCATATCCATATGCAGGATAAATCCGACCAGTCTTACGATCACGAATTGCAGTGCGAGTATATTTGGTATTTCCAATATAAGTTGGAGAAGTAGAATAAGCACCCTTTCGTTCAACCGTCACTGAATTCTGATATCCTTCTCCATCAGTCAGAAAAATAACATTCACTTTCTGAAGTTTATTCTTTGTCTGAAAATCAGGAATCAAAGAGTGAAGTGCAATGATACTTTCACCAATTGGAGAACCAGAAAGATCCAGATGATGAGGAACAGCACCACGACGTTTCTGATAAGATTCACACACAGCCCAGATAGTCTTGAGTTGTTCCTCAAGAACACGATTATTTGTTTTGCTAGTGAACAAATTCATCAGACGGAAAGAGTTTTCTGGTGCGATGACATCAGCAACTTTATTGAACACAGGAGGATGATTTTGCTGAAGTTCAATATAAGAATTGCAATCCAGAGTGAAAGCATAAACCTCAAAGGGAATATTCACCTTACGGCAGAACCAAATGAGATTCAGCAGTTGCTTATAAGCATCCAGAAGAAATTCACTCATTGAACCAGACCAGTCAAAGATGAAAATCAGACCGTGATTCTTGCCGTCAGGCACCACAGAAACCTTCTTGAAGAGGTCTTCGTTGAACTTATAGGTATGAAGCTTAGAAGTATCAAGAACGCCCGTGCGAGCCGTGCTAGAGCGTGCATATTGGTCTGCAGACTTCTTACACTCAAACTCTTTTACCAGATAAGAAACTTCCTTTTCTGCAGATTTCTTGTAAGAAGCATAATTCTTACACAACCCTGCATAAATATCACGAGCCCAACCAGAAGTAGTCTGATAAAATTCCTTTGCTTTTGTGTGAATAAAGTCATTTGGAATAATCATAGTATCAAGATTCATCTCAGGAAGTCCCACATAATGAATTTCCTGAGCGTTCTTATCTACCAAATCCTTTGATTTTTCTTCAAAGGAACGAGAAGTCTTTGAAGACAGTTCATCCTTTTCAGACTTACCGTGATTATCACTTGCTTCTTGACCGAAATCATTTCCTCTTGGTGCTTCCACAGACTTACTCATCTCATCACCAAAGGATTCACCATCAGTTTGAGATTGACCCTGAGAATCCTGCTCAAGTTCGGTCTTATTCTGATTATTTTGATTCTGATTCTCTCCATCTTGAGCAGAAGAGTTCTGTTGAGGAGTTTCTACTTCTTCTCCACCAGGACCAGACATATCCTCATTTCCATTGGGAGTAGGAAGATTATCAACTTTCTGACGCTTGTATTTCACAAAATCTACAATATCTTGTGAAAGTTGAAGAACTTCATCGAACGTTTCAGTCTGAGAAGCACGAGTTACATACTCATTCTCCAAATCAGAGAAAGCAATGTTATGAAATGCCCCAATCTTAAAGTAAAGATTAATACGGTCAATGAATGTCAGTTCATTCAGATTCTCTTCCTTGGTTGAAAAGAAATCATCGTTGTTGAGTTCTTGATATCCATTGTAGAAATGCCTTGCACTTCCTGGATACTTGCGTTTGAAGAGTTTTTCTACACGTACATCCTCAAGAATATTCACAAAATCGTGTGGTACTTCTGGGTATTTTTTAGTATAATCAAAATCTTCTCCTGACGGGGAGAAGAGGCAATGGCTCGCTTCATGTTGCGTGAGCATAGTAAATACGGTATCACTTGCCTTTTCCCAATTTGGCAAAATAAGTAATCTGCGTTCTACATCAAAAGAAGCAGTGGGAACATTCCTATATTCAACAATGATATTTTCTTGGGAAAGGCATTTAGCCAGCATTCCTTTAACTTCACGATTTACAGGCATACAAGGTGTGCTTTTGAACTCCGTTCATCATAGCAGAAAAAAAGGAGTCCGAAGACCCCTCGTGTTCCACCAAAAAATCCGTCCACACCACTAGACGGGACTTCACACCTCAAAGCTACAAAGAAGTGAAGACATTATCATCATATCACATCAATTTTTGAATGTCAACTCAGCGACTAATCTCTTCTTCTCCACACATCACCATCTTCATCTCTCTTAAAGAAATCTACAATTTCATCTGCACTCGTAAATCCAGATTTATGATCTGTAGGATCTGGACTTCCAAGGTCTAATTGATTTAGAAAATCATCCATATCTCCTTCTTGCATATCAGGATTTTGTGCTTTTCTACGTGCCTGACGAAGCATCGTATTTGCAGATCTATTATGTTGAGAAAGTTTCTCTGCCCAGATAATCTCACTCAGTTCTACGTGTTCTCCATTTGCAATGTTATCACAAATATTTTTGAGACGAATACGATAAGCGGTAGAAAGCATTTTATACCCTAGATATAGTGTTATTTAGATGAAAATTCCTTTTCTAATTCTCTTGCAATCTTATCATATTTACGATTTTGTAAATACGTAGTAATAAAATTATTTGGATGAAATCTAATCATCCAAATAAATCTCTGAATATTTATTTTTAAAATTTTGAACAATAGATTAATGTATTCTGAAACATTATGATCTAAAATCATCATCGTTACAATGACAGTAAAAATAATAAAAAGTGTGTAATAATAAGTACTCATTTATTCTTTGAAATTANAACAGGACAACTGGGAACAGAATCAGTTAAAACACGAATTAATTCTATTTTTTGTGAATAACTTAAACCAATTACAATGGATAAACGATTGATGATTGTTAATAACTGATTACAAGTTAAAACTGTAGTAAGTAAAAGAGCTTCCATAGGTTTTTCCTATGATTTGAATATTTATTACTTAACAATCATCCAATTCTTATCATCCTGCTCTTTCATCCAAAACTTTAGATTACCTGCAATTGGATTCAAAAGAATCTGATTATTTTCCTTTTTTAGTACCTTACACGAATGAAGTTGTCTCATATCAGTANTAAACAACTCNTTTGCTTCTTCTGTCTTTGGTTGAATNGTAATAAACTGTGCTTTAGGCTTCATAATGTGTCTTTAAGTTACTTTAAGTAATTAGAACTTTCTCTTCATCCCCAACAAAGGTACTCTAATCAAATTTAGAAGACTTGTCAAGTACTGAAGAGTATGCTAGTATCATAGCATTCTTAAAGGGAAATTAATGAACTTAAGGACAGTTTGAAGAGTGTCTATCTTGTAAGTGCTTGTAGCTGAGAGTTTGGAAGTCTTTTAGTCCAGTAAGTAATGCGGCGGATGGTTCCATTGAGAATCTGACTATTTCCATTAACACTACCAATAGTCATAATCAGGTTTGTGATTGGAGGCATATTGCCAACTCTATCAATAAGTGGAGAATTTCCATTCACAGAGATGGCGAAATTATTGGTTGCAGCAGCAAAGGCAATTCTTCTTCTTCTTATTCCTGTAAGTCCTCCTGGGTACAGCTCAGATTGTGATATACCAGAAATCAATACGTAGATTCCGGCAAGCGATTCAATTAAATAACTGAATTGGATTATATTTAAAATTGATTGATTCCTTACGTCTACTATTACTGGAAATTCGCCTGATGTTATAGCAAACTCTCTAAACACATCACCATAAAACGTCCCCTCTGCCTGGTTATACCAACTTGAGAAGTTCGCCCCCGCAATTCTGGCAACGTCCGCAAATCTTGTGACTGTGGATGCTTGTGTGGGAATGTAGCTGGTGGGGAAGGCTCCTACTTCTAGTTGGGCGCCCCATACATAGATGCCTGATGTTCCGTCTCCTGAATATAAATTAAGAGAACTTGTAAAGGAACTAGTAAAAACCACATTTATAATATTAGTTGTTACTGTAATAGAACATCTATACCAACCATTTGGATATGGTGTAATTGTTGATGATGTTACATTTAGACTACTACCAATACTACCATTTGATAAATTAAAAAAGGTGCCTCTACCCACTACACCATCATCAATTCTCAATCGAATAAAACTCTGTTCTGCTGCCTTTGCAAATATTGAAAGAGTATAAGTATTTGAACTTAATGATGGTGTTTTAAATATATCGTGATATGTATTTGGATTAGTTGGAATTATTTTATCTGCTGTTAATGTTCCGTCTGGTGCAGTAATAACATTTGTACTAACATTATAATTATTTTTTGTCCAAGAATTAAAATCATCACTATAAGTCAGCAGATTAGTCCTCGGCTCCTCAATCAACAACCCTAAGCTTTCACCAGTTACAGGATTATGATCAAATCTTGCTTCATTCACTCCAGCATACTTAATTAATCCATCAGCACCAACATAAGACCCACCACTGGAACGAGTGAATGTAATTCTTGGATCTAATGTTTTTGTTCTGGCAAAGTTTAAATCCAAAGATGGTCTAATTTCTGGATAGTTTAAATCAGTTGCACTTGCAGAGAGAAGAAAATTATCTACTGACACAATATATCAACCCGTAGTAATTGAATAACGCCAAGAACCAGCAGGAGTTCTGATGTAAAGACGATTATTTAATGTATCATAAATCAAAGGAACAGTTCCAATTGGAATTGCTGGATTTGATGGATTGGTAGATGGTCCTACTGTTGGAGGTCCAGAACAAGTGGGAATACATAAAAATCCATTTGTTGCAGTTGTTGCTAATGAACTTCCAGAACCTATAACTACGTTTCCTGTGATTGGTTGAAGAGTAAGATTTGTATATTCATTTACAGTTCCTGAAATTGGAAATGAAGAACTAGTTACAGTTGTACCAAAACCTACAGGAGATTGAATATTTCTTACTGTAATTCCTGAAGTATTTTGAAATGCCATTTCACCAAGCATTCCATTAACACTAATTTGGTTAATCCCCGTGCCAATTAAACTTGCCACTTTATAACACCTCTTTTATTAATATTTAGAAGAATGTTCTTTGTGGATTTGGAGGAGTCACTTGATAAGGTTCTAATTCTACAGGAAGTGGAATTGGTGGCTTGTTTCCATAAACTGTTCTGTAGTTATAATGATATCCACTTATTTGAGTTGGTGAAGTGACTACAGTAATTTCTCCAGTTTCTGAATTCGTTTCATAAACTCCATCATTATTATAAAGAACTCCAACTTCATCGATTGCAAAGGTTTCAGTTTGAGTCGTGATTTCTATTGTATTCAATGGTTCATTGGTTTCTGGATTATAAGGTGTATAAGTGTGTTCTGGAATTGTTGAGAACACTTGAATTGCTTCTTCTTTAGAAGCAAATTTTAGGAAATAATCTGATATCATAGTTATATGAAATATATTGAATATTTATGTTGTAAAGTGTCTATCTTGTAAGTGCTTGTAGCTGAGAGTTTGGAAGTGCTTTGGGGTAATATGTGAGACGACTTATGGTTCCATTAAGTCGTTGAACTCCACCCCAATATGGTCCTAAAACTAATGTATTTACTGTTGGTATTTTTATTCCAGATGTAATTGGACTTGCTAATGAAGTTGAATAAAAAGTTCCATTAATACATTTGACAAATTTATTTGTAGTAAATGAAAATGCACCTTTATTTTTTATGTTTGCAGATGATGTCCCCCCAAATTCATATATTTGTCCAATACCATTATAAATAATTCTAAAAACTGGAGCACTTCCACTACCAGCAAAATAATCAATTAAATTGTTAGTATTTGAAGTGCTTGAAGTAAGAGAAAAAATACCAAAATTTATACTAGAAGTATTTGAATTTTGTTGATATGAAGTAGATACTGTTCCTTCTGTTTGATTATACCAACTTGAGAAGTTAGTTCCAGTTATAGAAGCATTATCAGCGGCTCTGGTTCTTGTTGATGCTTGTGTGGGGATATAAGAAGTCATAAAAGCACCATTTTCAACTTGTGGTCCAAAGAAATACAAATAAGAACTTCCATCACCAGTATAGTTTCCATAAGGACCACCAAAACCAGCAGAACTACTTAAACTGTTAGTAAATCTAATATTAAAAGGACAAGATACTGTTGCAGTTGCCGTTGAAGTTACACCAAATCTCCACCAACCATTTGGATATTTTTGTATGAATATTGTTTTATTGTCTGNATTATATAAGACAGTACCATTCTTTGGGTCAAAAGTAACGATTTCATATGTTGCAAATCCAGTANTCCAAAAAAGAATACTAAAATACCTTAATGGTGAATTATCTGGTTGTTTAGCAAAAATTGAAAAAGTATAAGAAGTTCCTGAAGTTACTGAAATTGATTGATTTATATTCTTTCCAGCTGTAAATGAAGAACTTTCAGTAAATTTAATTGTATTGGTAGTTCCGTCAGGAGCAGTTATGGTATTATCAATACTTAAAGTCCCTCCACCAGCGCCCCAACCAGTAGTTACATTTTGTCCTGAATACAACCAACTATTTACTCTACCCTCCTCAATCAACAATCCAAGACTCTCACCAGTTACAGGATTATGATCAAACCTAGGTTCATTCACTCCAGCATACTTAATTAATCCATCAGCACCAACATAAGACCCACCACTGGAACGAGTGAATGTAATTCTTGGATCTAATGTTTTTGAGTTTGCAAAGTCTAAGTCTAGAGTGGGTAAGACTGTTGGATAATTTAGTTCTGCACTAGTGTTAAAAACTTGTTTGGTTGTCATTTATTTTATACTTTAGTATCCAATTGTTACTATGAGACTTATGTGTATTTATGTTGTGAAGTGTCTATCTTGTAAGTGCTTGTAGCTGAGAGATTGGAAGTGCTTTGGGGTAATATGTGAGACGAGCAATATGTGAATTGATTTCACCACCAACACTTACTTTTCTACCTATCCACAATCTATCTACACTTGTTGGTGTACTAATATTAGGTATTAATTTACTTGGAGATTGTGCTGGAGTTGTTCCTTTTGAGGATGTAAAAAATGAATACTTTGAGTTTATGGATTGCCCTATCTTAAATTGAGTTGGTGCCGAACCTATGTCAATTTGCTGGTAATCAAATACTTGTCTTCCAGCATTAGTGGTTCCATAGTTTGTTACAACTTGGGATCCACTGTTTGTGTACATTGTCCCAAAAGTATTAGTAGCAGTAAAATCTCCAATTTGATAATAATGTCTAAAAGAATCAAAGTTTCCAGAATATAACTTATCAGTTGATATTACAATCGTTCCTTCACTTGAATTATACCAACTTGAGAAGTTAGTTCCAGTTATTTGTGCATTATCAGCGGCTCTGGTGACTGTGGATGATTGTGTGGGAATGTAGCTGGTGGGGAAGGCTCCGACTTCTAGTTGGGCGCCCCAGACATATCCAGCAAGAACACCAGTTCCAGTATATGTTGATGATTGATTTATAAAACCAATTCTTACCCTAACACTTGAACTTGCAGATGTTGTTGGTTGTCCTGAAACATACATTCTATACCACCCATTACCAACATCAATCACACCATAATTTCCAAGAGTTCCTGTACCAAAAGCACCTGCAAAAAAAACGGTTTTATTAGAATATTCATATATAAATGCTATATTATTAGAATAAGAAGCACCATCATAAACTCTTAAAAATATATTTGTTCTTCTTGATGGTTTTACAAAACAAGACCAAGTTATATTTTGATTTGCATTAACTGTAATTTGCCTTTCAAGATACTTATCATTTCTTAAAGTATCTTCAATAAGAGCATCTGCGGTAGTATTCCCGTCAGGAGAAACATCAACATTTGATGATAGAGTAAGTCCAGATTTAATACTCCAAGCAGTTTGTGCATCATCACTATAAGTCAATAAGTTCGTCCTCGGCTCCTCAATCAACAACCCTAAGCTTTCACCAGTTACAGGATTATGATCAAATCTTGCTTCATTCACTCCAGCATACTTAATTAATCCATCAGCACCCACATAAGACCCACCACTAGAACGAGTGAATGTAATTCTTGGATCTAATGTTTTTGAGTTTGCAAAGTCTAAGTCCAAAGAAGGACGAATCTTTGGAAAGATACTGTCAGATGATTTATTTGAACCTACTGTATAAACACTCATATTATTTCTTCTTTTTGATAATATTTATTTTCATAAAATTACAGTATAATATTCATCATCAGCTAAATTAATTCTTAAAGTTGAATTCATGGTGTTAATTCCAACATAAACATTTGTTAGGATTCCAACAACTTGAATTTTTTTTGTATTTAAATCCTTATCAATTTTAACTTGAGTTGAATTATTTTCAGAAAGATTAACTTTATAACTCATACTGAAATTGTTTCATTCACAATAATTGTTCCTTCAAAAATCTTTCTAGTTTTATTTGTTATATTTTCAATAATAATTACATCATAATAATTTCTTCCTGCTGATAGTTGTGATGTAATGGTAGAAGCCATTGAAATTTTAATTTCACCTGATGCTGGAAATGAAGTTTGAAATGATTGATATGAAGTTGCAGATGGATGTTTACGAATTTTTGCAGCTGCTGAATAATTATTGAATAAAAATTGACTATTATCATAATTATTCACATCAAAAGTTGATTCAAAATCTGTACCTTTATTAATTGATAGATTAACTACAGAAACTGACATCTTTTTATGTGGTAATGGAATGAGAAGAAACTTTAATTGTATTATTTCTATATGTTGGTGTAATTAGTAATCTTGCATCCGAACCAGAAATATCTGAACTAAATGAACCCAGAATATCTTCATTGGCAAGAGATGCATATTCAATATAATCACAGGCAGTATTTGCTGAACCAACAGTTTGAAGAATCATTACATCAGTAAATTGATAATTATTTACTACTGTTGATGAAGTGAATGTAAATCCAGAACCTACATTTGCACCATCAAAATTAACTGCGGTCAATCTACTTGCAGATGTATAACCAGAACCAGGAGACGTAACAAAAACACTAGTTACAGAACCACCAATACTTACAAGTGGATTGTTGCTTGCAAATACATCATCACCCACAGTTGTTGAAGTAAATGTTCCGATACCAACACCAGTTGAAATTCCAAGTGTAGTGGATGTTTTTGATGCAACAAAATAAATTGCAGTATTTCCTGTAGTGCTTACTCCAGGTCCAGGAAGAATACCAGGATAACCTAGTGATGCGGATGCAATGGCAACAGCGGAAGTTCCTACACCAACTCTTGGAGCAGGAGAGAATGAAATTGCAGCAGAAGCAGCAGTTGTATAACCAATACCAGTATTTGTAATTGTGATGGTAGATAGTGCAAATCCAACAGTATTAGAAGTTCCAACTGGATTGAATGTTGCAATTGTTGGTGAAGCTAAATCAGTTGCAGTATATCCAGCACCTGGATTTACAATGAAAACATTTGTGACTATTATACTGGTAGCCGATGCTGTTGCACCAGCTCCTAAATTATCTACACCAGTGGAAAATGAAATTGTGGGAAGAGATGATGTATAACCGATTCCAGGACTATCAACACGAATTGCACTAATTCCAACTCCAACAAGTCCAACTGCAGTACTTGCCACTCCAACTGGACTGGAAATTGTTAATAAAGGAATTGACGAATAACCAGTTCCTGGATTTGTAATAACTATATTTGAACTTGTAATTCCAAGACCAGCAATTACTGATGCTTCAGCTCCAGTAATACCATCAGAAGCAGTCACTGCAATTGATGGATTTACATTATAACCAGAACCAAATCCAACAACATTCACTCTACCGATTCCCATTCTTGCAGATATACTGGCACCACTTCCAACGGAAGAAACAAGACTCACTGTAGGAACTGATGTGACTCCGAATCCAGTGTTATTGACAGTCACATCAGTAACTATCATTGTAGTGATTGTAACTCCAGCACCAGAACCACCACCACCTGTAATTGTTACTGTAGGTATGCTGAAATAACCAGAACCTGAATTAGTAATAGTAAATCCAGAAAGAACTCCACCAATTCGGTTTGCAAATTGTCCGGTTGCTGTATTCAATCCAACATTAGGAGAACTAAATGTAACTGTTGGGAAGCTTGTATAAGAGCCACCACCACTTTCTGTTAATCCAGTTGAACTTACTCCCATTCCAACAGTTGCTGCAAATCCAGTTACTGTAGGTGATGGGGATAAAGTAATTTGTGAAGATGAAGTATATCCACTTCCAGAATTGACAACGGTGAATGAACTAATTCCCAAAGTACAATTAATTGTTGCAGTATTTAATCCAACTGCAGGAGAACTTACAGTAAGCAATGGAGAACGGGTATAACCAATTCCAGAAATGATTGTAAATTGAGTTGATATTCCCAGACTTGTAACGACTGCAGTTGCAGTGTTTACTCCAATTGTTGGTGATGAGAAAGTAAGAACTGGGAAGTTTCCTGAGGTATATCCAAGTCCTGTATTTGTAATTATAATATTAGTTGCAAATACTGTTGAAATGGATACTGTTCCAGCTACACCAACTACTGGCAATAAGTTTCCAGAAATTGATACTGACGGAAGAGGATTATATCCAAATCCAGTACTTGTAACTCCAATAGTAGATACACCAAATCCAACAATACCTGTAGCACTTGTTCCTACGCCTACAGGAGAATTGAATGATATTGTTGGAACTGTAGTATGAATTCCTGCTGTGGTGATTGCAACATTAGATACAATCATAGAAGAAACTACAGCAGTTGCTGTACTTCCAATTCCAGTTACACCCGCAATTGCAGGATTATTTGTGGGAGTTGCAATTCCTATCACTGGAACTGAAGTATATCCAGACCCTGGATTTGTTATAGTGATTAAAGTTACTCTTGAGTTTTGTGCTGCTGTGGCTGGAATTGCTCTATTGAATAAAACTGGAGCATTTATCTTAATTGCGGTTGTATCATTGGATGTATTAAACAATCCATTTGAGATACTATCAATTGTAATTGTTTGCTCTGGAGTGACGCTGATATTTGCTGAAGCATCATTTCCTGTTCCTGAAGTTGTTGCTAATGCTACGTTTGTATAACTTCCAGAAGCATAATTGGTTCCGCCTTGCAGGGAGCCTACAGATACTGCACTGGAAGAACTTGCAGACCCAACAAGTTGTCCGGTGCAAGTGATTTGAACGTTATATCTTGCACTTCGGAATAAAGATGTGTTTAATGAACTTACTGTTGCAGTTGATGTTGTGGTAGTCGTAACAATTCCTGAAGATAAATTTGCAACAGGACTTGTTCCAATAATAACAGTAGTTCCAGCAGAAACACTTGTAGATGCATTGACAGTACCACTTACATCTAACGTAAAGTTAGGAATTGTAGTTCCAATTCCAACACGATTGTTTGTGGAACTTACAAATAAAGCGTTAGTATTTACACCAACACTTCCATTTACAGTTAAATTATAACTTAGATTACTGGTTGTAATTCCAGAACCAATACCAAGATTATTTAATGCTGGATTATAAACTAATCCATTTGTATCAACTCTTATAAATGCGTTATTTTGAGTTTGTTGAGTAAATGTTGGATAGAATAATCCAGATGCTTGTGTATCAGCAACTCCAACTGAGTTTGCCGAACCCACTGTGATGCCTCCAGGAGCACCCCAGAAAGGAAGACCAGTTCCTCCAGAAACNAGAACTTCGTTTGCACTTCCACTTAATCCACCAACAAAGATAAAACTACTAAATCCTACATTTCCNCTTACATCCAAAAGATAAGATGGATTTGTAGTTCCAATACCAACTCTTCCAGTATTTGTAGCTACAATNGCACTTGTTCCAGTTCCAATTTGAAGTCTTTGTGTTGGGTTTGTAGTTCCNATTCCAACACTATCAGNAAGAGCATTTACGAATAAGGTACTTCCATNAACTTGAAAATTATTTGTAACTGATGCAGACGTAAATGTTGCAGCAGTTCCTAGTATATTGGTTGCAGTAAAGTTTGTTGAGATAAATGTAGTGTTATTAATCGTTGGTGAAGTAAGAACTCCAATAAATGCATTTGTTGCAGTTATAAAACCAGCATTAATTGAGGTTGATGTAAGGATACCAACAAATCCACTTGTTGTAGTAATAACTCCAATGGTTGCAACACCAGTGATTATAGTATTTCCTATTACATCTAGAGTCGATCTTGGAAGTGATGTTCCAATACCTACACTTCCAGAAGAAACTCTAAAGAATGTAGTGGTGTCACTAATTTCAAAGTTTCCTACCTTTAAAGTATTTGTAAAGAATCCAGAATTAGCAGTAATGATTCCTGCATTGACTGTACCACTAACTTTGGCATTTCCAAGTACATCTAATTTTTCTGTTGGTATTGTACTTCCAATACCCACTCTCAGATTTGTTGGATTGTAGATTAAATCCGATGCAACTTGAAGTAATCCATTACTTCCCTTAAATCCAATAGAACCTGTNCTTCCACCTGATATTNTTACATCNGNAACTGTAATTTGAACNTTNACACCACTACTACCAATACTTGGATTTACATTTACAGTAACTCCAGTACCAGTAAAATTGACATCTTTGACTAGAGAAGCATCACCAACAATAGATCCATTATTTCTTACTGTAATCGCTCCTGGTGTTACTACACCTCCAGAAATAATGTCAGTTTGTTTGGCCCAATATCTTTTACCATTTCCATCA
>JGI25921J50272_10000333_pt1 | contig 15416 bp, 28 predicted proteins | sample LauGreSu1BDMLBSD_2_FD_50272 | JGI IMG/M metagenome (IMG submission 50272) | reverse complement strand
GTTTTCTCAATAAACGTGGTTTATTGAGATTCTTAATAGCACCTGGGTAGGAGTCGAACCTACATCGTCCTGCAGCGGCAGTAACCGTCTTATCCAATTAGCTCGGACCAGGTGATCGGGAATGCAGGGATCGAACCTGCGACTTTCTGCTCCCAAAGCAGACGCGCTACCGCTGCGCTAATTCCCGGTTAAGGGCACTGACCTAGTGGATACGCTTTCTGCAGCGGGAGGCGTCAGTTATTTAAGTTCAGCATGCACCATGCAGAACCCCTTTGTAATAAGGGCAAGGATGTCCGCCTACGATGATCTACGATGCGGCCGAGGGGATCCTTTGTTTAATGCAACGTTCCTTGTTGCACCCTTAATTAGTGACCCCCTGGTTTGTGCATCATCCTGAAAACCATTTTGGTGACGTCAACAAAATGGTCTACATATAGGAGCTAAGCATAGGGGGTGTTGTGCATGATGCAAGGCTTCAGGGCCTTACTTGCTTCAGGGCGTTTCATGCAAGTCCGTCAAGCTTGCCAAATGGGTCGAGGGCTCAACCGTGGACTAAACGGGCGGAGGTGATTAACCCTCCGGCCTGGAAACCCAGGACTTAGAACAGTCCTCCCAAAACAAATGTCAAGTTCAGACTGTGGTTGATGGATGCAGTGTAACTGGCGTACCGACAATCGGGCTGTGAGTTAACCAGGCGTATCCAGACAGTGACTGCACCTCTATCTTGGGCTCTCCTTCTAGGCTATCTGCCTAACGAGTCACCCAAGCTGCCCCATCAGAAAGAGAGGGGGAGCAAAATTATTCTACATGCTTTACCTCATACATGTAATGGTCTGATGTCTCCAGCTTCCTTTTGTTTTCTACCGAATACACCGTCATATCAATCTCATACCCTGGGTTCTGTTTGATACGGTTAAAGGTCCAGGCGTTGTCATACCAAATGATTCGGTTGTTGGGATACGCATAGTAATTACCGCTGTCCATCTTGAAAAGATGGGCGCACTTATGCTCGGGTGTCTCTGAGAAATTAAAGTCGGTCGTACCCTTGTTTTCCCATGACCAATCAAGCGTAAACATGTAGGAGCCAAGAGCCTTCTCACCGCTGGGCTTAATCAAGTCAGCTTGCAACCCAGCAAGCCGTGCACGTTTCTGTACGTCAATATAAGGTGAGAAGCAGTCCCAGTACATCACGTCTTCCAACGGCTCGATGGGTGCATCAGGCTTCCAGCAGAACGCATGTAAAGGACGCCGTGTCCAATTCACACCGTTATCAAGGAAGGCTTCAAAAAGGGGCACACGCTTCTCAATACTGGCAACGCAGTGCACATCACATTTGGTTACCTCACCATGACCTTGCTTGTGGTTGTAAAGAAACTCGTTGCGGATGTAGCATGACCAATCGGGAAGGTTGTGATTCAAGTAAGCCACGTACAAAAAATCCCGGTTGTTATGCCGGGATCCTAGCTTCCTTCCTTGCTCTATTGAGCACTACGTATTTGTAGCGTGAAAGGGGTTTCGACTATTACCCCTAGAGCTAAATTGCTCCACGTGTCAGGATATCACAACACGGACGTCACTTTTTCTTTTTGGCTGCTGCTTCTTTTTTCTTGGCAATCATTTCTTTGAACTTGTCACGTGCTTCGGTCTGCTTAGCAGATGCACCACCTTTACCCTTAGGGGGCACAGCACCTTTCTTGGGAGGTACGGGTTTCTTTTTTTCCATGGTAAAAAGGAATCTTTGTTAAGTATAAAGGGACTACTTATCCCTGTAGCGTTTTGCTACACGGGCAGCACGTCCTGCTTTCTTTGCGGTATCTGTGTTAGGTACAAATTGTTTGCCTTCTCTACTACCAGCTCTTTTCTTTTGATCAGTCTCTGCACGTTCTTCTTTAGACAGTGATGCCCATGCAGACTCTGGTAGGTAACGCTTGGTATATCCTTTTTGAATTGCTTTGTCTGCCATGGTGTTAACTTAACGTCCCTACAGTTGCATTCATAATTGATTGTTTTACATCCGGCGAATACTTGCTGTTTTGTAAATCAGAAAGTTTAAAAGGATACTGAAAATCTAACGCTGCATTTCTAAGCTCAGGATCACGAGCTTGTGCGGCCAATGCTTGCATCACACGCTGATCAGGAAACACATCTGGAGTGTATCCCGTTTTTGCATTTGCGTATTTACCTGCTAGTTGCATTACTTGCTGTCCTTATACTTCTTAGCAGCAGACTTAGCCTTGCCACGTTTCTCATACTCGTCTTTGGTCATCCACTTTTCTTTGCCCCACTTCTCCAAATCTTTTTGTTTCTCACCCTTGCCACCTTTGTACCCACCACCAGCTTCCTTGTACTCACTTGCAACAAGCTGAGCTTTACGTGCAGACCACTGACCAGGCTTGCCACCTTTGGAGCCAGCCATCACGCGATCTTTGATTCGTTCACGTAACTCAGGTTTTGAGTACTTGCTATCATCCTGCGCCATCAGGATCTTTATTACGTTCTTTTAGTATTTTAGCCCACTTACACGGACGTGATAATACCTGCTCTATCTCCTTGTTAGTTGGGCAAGGAATAGGAAGACTAAACAAATATTTTTCGAGGCGTTCAGCCTCGGTAATGATTCGTCTTTTCGTCATCTCTCTTGGCAAATTGCTGCATCAAATCATCAACCTGTTCTAAAGATTCCAAACGGCACAAGATGTCAGAGAGGGTGGTAATCGTAACAGGATGCTCAGTACGCGCAGCAAACGCCAATGCATCACGCATGCAATTAGACGCTTGTTCAATGGACTCCTTAACTTGAGTGGAAAGAGACATTTCGGAGCTACGGGGTCCTCTTACTATAGTAAACATAACAACTTTCTGAGCTGTTTATATTATGCGTCAAAACAAAAACCTTGGAAAGTACGGATATCTAGTACCAGATCCAACCAATTTGGTAGGAATCAAACCATGGTTCAATGCCAATTGACTGCATAAGTTCGTAGACAAGACGCCCTTTGCCGTGACGACGTCCATCTGGAGCTTTGATATTGTCGTCAACAACGATCAAAGTCCCTGGAGCAAGCAAAGAATGTGCTGCAAACATCTCCTTAAGATGATGGGCAGCCGGTGCCCAGTCATTGTTCCAATCTGTGATGTTGTAAGAATCCAGGTAGAGGAGGTCGCATGTACCAGTGAAGGTATCAAGTGCTTCTACGGAGTCAGATTCAATAACATCGGCATGCTTGGTAGATAGTCGAGCCAGGGCGCAAGCATCTGGATCGATGTCAATTGAAATCAGCTCGCCTTCTCCACGGATGTCGATGTAGTTATCGAACAAAAGTGTTGAGCAGCCATCGCCCGTGTAATTGTTTTCTTCTCGGTATGTACCAGTTTCAATGATGACTGGATTACTGCGTTCATCTAGATACTTAAAAATCTTTTGGAAGGTATGCTGACGTGCACCAAGCTTGCTCTTGATGGGTTTGAAGTAGTCGTCCCAGGTACGTGTCATTGTTATAAATCAACTCGAGTGTAAGAGATCTCCTTGGATTGTAGCTCTATTTCGTAAACGTCTGCCTCAATGGTTTCAACATCTTCAAAAGCTAAGCCTTCAAAGCAGCCGGTACGACATTCGTCATCAAATTCAAAATAAAAGCGCGTTAAGTTTGACATCATGGGTTGTGCACCAGATAAAGAGGAAGGTCAGTGCAAGCATGGCAAGACGACCGTTGACACGCTCGGCATACCAAAGGTGATCATCAAGGTTTGTATGCCACTTCCAGAAGCGAAGGTCAGGTGACATCTCTAGGATCCACTCCCAAAGAGCAGGAAAAAGCCAGCCAAAGCACGACGCATAGCCCTGGATGCCAAGAAGGAATTTGTTCATTGGCGAGATGCGACTTCCATGAAGAACAAGTAGGCATCCATGCTAATCACGACGAGCATGGCACCAAGGATTGAGGCGATTGCGTAGTTGAATCCGTCCATCACACGTAGTTGACTCATCTGCTAAACTAGTAGCAATATACAAAACCATCAATGGTTGCTAAGATAGATACATCAGATCCTTGGATTAAAGCCAAGGAAGAGCAACCTGAGATGATGCGGTCACTCAATCGGACCGCAGCCAGAATTACGCTTAACGGCAGACGTCACTATACAACGCCGTTACCCACTGGACCTGCGCCGTCCGTAACTACTATTATTGGTGAGACAGCTTCCGAAGCAAATAAACGGAAGCTTGAAATGTGGTCAAAAGCTAACCCAGGTGTTAAAGAAGCTGCTGCCGAAAGGGGTACTGCCATTCACTATGGCATGGAACAGTACCTTAAAGGGAATAAAAATCCTGAAATCAAGGAGGAATATGCGGACTTTTGGGCAGGTATGCCGCCAATCCTGGATCAATTTGAGGAGATTCTATGGGCCGAATCGCCTGTTCTGGATAAATTTAACTTTACTATTGGTTCTGATGACGTTGCTCGCGTATGGGGCTGTGACGCAGAAGGCCGTGCTTGGGCTGGTGCTCCTGATATTATTGCTGTTGCCAATAACAAACTGACGCTTGCCGACCTAAAAACCAGCGTCAAACCTTACAGTCGCAAGTGGCCTAAAGACTTGGAAAAGGGCTCCCAGGAGTGGAGGGATCTGCTCGGCGGTCACATGAAATTCAAAAAGACCTGCAAGCAGTTGGCAGCCTATGACATTGCCATCGAACAGACCCTGGGCATGAAGGTCCAGCAGGCGGCAATCTTAGTATCAACTCCGATTCGTACCCAGGTATTTAAAATCTCCCGCAGGTTTTTAGACTCGCTGCGGGATGATTGGTACAAGATTGTAGAAGAGTACTATACGCAGATTGAAAACTGTAATGTCTACGATCCAGATTTAATTTAAAAATCTTTCATTTTGTTGTGTAATTTTTTTTCTCTAGTTGCACGCCTGGCAAGCTCTTCTTTTGAAGGCTTGGAGCTAGGCTTAGCCTTTAGTTTGGTTTCAGCTTTTGGTTTTGGCTTAGATCCAATGGGTTTTTTAGGGTTATTAGGATTGTAATGAGATCCTCCTGGCTCGTCCCTATCATCTATGCCATTAAAATTCCTATCTCGAAACTCCATTGTTCTTGGCATTCCAAGAGAAGGACCAGGACGGTTTTGCATCTTCCTGTTAGGGTCATTCAAAAAATTTTGAAAAGCTGAAAAAGACATGTTTGAATCACCTGTTAAAACCATTTTATATCCACCAAATCTACCTGTATGTTTAAGCTGCAAGGAACAAAACCAAACAGTCGAGTCGTCTGCGCTTTGGTACAATGACCTCATATAACCCCAATGGCAAAATGGAGTGCAGGAAGCGCTTGGCTTGGACGATCGCCTGTGAGCGGGCAGTCGTCACAAAAGAAGATGCAGTCCAGATCTACAACAAGGTAATGAAAGAATTTGAAACAATAGATAAGCGGCAACAATACAAAGAGCGTGAGTCTAATAAGACTCAGCTAACTTAATAATCTCTTGATGGGCTTCATGGGTTGGGAGCCGTAGGATAAGAAGACACACAACCAGGCCCTCCCCATGGACGTACACGTCGGCTTGGGTGAGTGGATGAATAGTCTCACGAGTCGCATGTTTAATGCGATGGACGGGGACTGTTTTTATCTGCCCACCCTCATGCATCTTCATGCGTACACAATCTTAAAAGAGGCCTCCTTCCCCGACCGGGACTTTAAAGTAGTAATCAAGAACTCCACAGAAGTATGACGAACCAGAATTTGAAAGCTCTTAAGCCAGGCGAAATCCGACTAGATTACATCCCACTTGATTGGCCCCTCACTCCCCTTGGACCCAACAAAGATCCCTACATCCATGGCTGGCAGAACAAACCATTCAGTGTTCGTGAAATTGAAGAGGAGCTGGCAACAGGTGACTGCCAAGCAATTGGGTTACTTGGTGGTCCTGCCTATAACCATCCCTATGGCTTGGTCTGGGTTGATGTTGATGGACCTAGTGTCTACCCACTCATTGAGCAAATCTCCGGCCTTCCCCTCCAAGACGCGCTGCCTGCCACCCTTACCATCTTCAGTGGTAAAGTCGGCCGCGAACGGAAGCTCTACAAATTAAACCGCGATAAACACAAGCATTTCCTACGCAACAAGTACACCTGGCACGGGGAAGAAAACAAAGAAAAGCTTGAGATCCTTTGGAAAAAGCACCAAGGTGTTTTGATGGGTGTTCATCCAGAGACGGATGGATACTACACCGGTGAAAAGCTGGGATTTGAGTGGTCCGACAACCTGCCTGAACTGCCGGAATGGATCCTCAATAACATCATCACCAAAAATGCCAAACAAGGTAAACCTGCCCAAGAAGTATCACGTGTGATCGGCGGGAACTTCGCCATCCAAAGTGTCATTGGGTTGGATCGTGATATCCAACTTGCGTCCGAAGCAATGTGGGGTATGCCTCCAGAAGCGACGGATGACTATGACATCTGGATCATGGTCGGTCAGTCGCTCCATAGCTTGGATGAATCGTTGCTGGATGAATGGGATGAATGGTCCAAGCAAAGCGATAAGTACAAAGATGGTGAATGCCACAGGCGTTGGCTCTCCTTCAGTAAAGGTGGTGGTCGTGGTATCGGCTCACTAATCCATATTGCCCAAGAAAATGGATGGAAGCCATCACAGGACTATCGCGTACAAAGCGTTGATGACGCAACACTAGAGGCAATTGCTTCAATCTTACCCAACCTTGAAGGCGACACATTAGAGCACATGGAAAGAGTATTAGCGCAAAATGCGGAAACACTTCAAACATCTAAGACTCCTGTAAAAACAAAACCATCAACACGCAGCAGGAAAAAAGAAACGGATGGAGAAGAACCTAAGGATGCCAGGGGGCATAACAGACCATCTCATGAGATAGCCGACCAATTGCTTGTTGCATACGCAGGTGATTTGTTGTTTAGTCAGCCCCACAACCAGTTCTTTCTCTATGACAAAAGGAAGGGGCTATGGGAGAAAAAGACCAAGATCGAGATGTATGGCAGCATCAGGGATAACCTGAAAGATCTTGCTGCTTCTGGTTGGTTACCCAGGGGGTTTAACCACAACCTGATGGAGGACATGTACAAGCAACTCCAGGCGTTGGTGCCATTTGATGACTGGTATGACGAAACGGACTATCTGCTCTTTACCAATGGTTTGTTAGATGTTGGTACCAGGGAATTGCTTCCCTTCCAGCGAGAACTGCATGTAACGCAACAGATGCCGTATGAATATGACCCATCGGCTACCTGTGAAGAAATCATTAAGTGGCTGAAGCATACGCAGCACAATTCCTGGAATCGCACTCAAGTACTGAGGGCATGGCTCAGGGCAACACTTCTTGGTAACTACGAAATCCAGAAGTTTCTGGAGATTGTGGGTCCAGGTAAGTCGGGTAAATCTACCTACGCAAACCTTGCGGTGGCATTGGTAGGACGCAGTAATACTTACTCCACAGACTTTGAGAACATGGAGAAGAACAGGTTTGAAGCAGCGGCCTACATGGGTAAAAAGCTCCTCCTGTTCCAAGATGCTGATCGTTGGGGTGGTTCCGTATCCAGGCTAAAAGCAATCACCGGTAATGACTGGATCCGTTCTGAGCGCAAGTACCAAGGGGAAGCGTTAGATCCATTTCAGTATCATGGGATGGTCATCATCACAGCTAATGAAGCTATTCAGTCCACTGACTATACTTCTGGTCTAGCTCGTCGCCGTCTCACTATTCCGTTTGACCGTCCATTTATGGGTGGACAAGCAGAACAAAAAGAACTGATCAAGTTTGATAACAAAGGAAATCCAGAAGGTGAGTTTGCGTCCTTGCTACCAGGGCTTGTGAACTGGCTACTGGATATGCCGGAAGCTGACATGCGTTCCTACCTCATGGAAACCGCACAACATGTGGACTTCTTCCAGAAGTATGAGAAGGAGCAAAGCCTGCGTTCCAACCCACTGTTGGATTGGATGAGCCAGCATCTTGTTTATGATCCGGGCATGTTCTCGTACGTTGGTACTTGCAAGAATGCTATGGGGTCAAGCAACTTCTACCAAGAATGGGAAAGGTGGTTGTACCCAAGCTATGCAGAGTTCTGCCGTAGCTGTAACGTTGGCTTTGTGGGACGTGCTCGATTTGAAGTTCTATTCTTTGATATCTGTAAACACCAGCTCAAACTCAATGTTTTCAACAGGAAAACAAACGTTGGCTTGCAAGTGTTTAACGTCATCGTTAGGGGATCGAATGCTAAGTACAAAGACTATCCTTCCGTTGTTGAAGTAGCAGCTAACCCGCAGGAATTTATCCAGCTATATGGAGTGGACATTAGTGCGCCTACCAATGCGACAATGGAGAATATTGCGGAAGTCATGTGAGCAATGGACGGCACCTAATCCTGGATCTCTATGAGTGTGATCAAGAGATCTTGAACGACTATGAGGAGCTTCAACGCTTGCTTGAGGCTTCTCTTGTCATGGCAAAAGCAAATGTCCTACGAATCTTTGGGGAAAAGTTTGAGCCCCAGGGCGTGACGCTATTGGCATTGCTGGCAGAATCACACGCATCAATCCATACGTGGCCAGAGATTGGCTATTGCGCTATCGATCTTTACACCTGTGGTGATACAACGCAAACGCATCGAGCGGCTGAGTTTTTGAAAACAAAACTCAAAGCAAAAACAGCGGAAGAGAAAGAGTTGGTACGGTCAATAACCCCGACTCAACTGACGCTCTAACTCTTCAATCTTTTTATCTTTTTCTGATTTAATGCCAAGAGCGCAGCCTGATTCATGATATGGTTTTTTTCTATTCTACGTTCCTTTAATTTTTGGTATAGTAAATCGAGAGTAACTCGATTGCCTTGACAAAGAAAACTAAAGTGTTGTGGTGTGGCGATATCGTCGCCATGACTGGATTTGCACGTGTCACTGAAAATGTCATCTATCGTCTCAAGGATGATTTTGAAATTGTTGTACTGGCCCATAACCACTGGGGTGATCCATGTGAGCAGCAGAAGGACTTCAAGATCTATCCTTCATCCAATCGATTTCAGACTGCACCATTCGGTGAGCAACGCATCAGGGAAATCGTTGAGCGTGAAGAGCCGGACATTGTCTTCACAATCAACGACATGTGGATCATCAATGAGCAGTACCGTCAGATCCAAGACCTGCATAAGCAAGGGAAGTTTAAGTTTGTGGGGTATGCCCCCATGGATTCGTATGGCTGGATTGGCTGCCTGAATGAAACAGCCAATGATTGGGATGCCATTGTTTCTTACACAGAATTTGGTGCGCACGAATTTGTGAAAGGTGGCATCAACAAACCCATCGCTGTCATTCCCCATGGTGTAACACCAGGGCAGTTCTACCCTCAGGACCGAAATGAATGCCGTCGCAAGCTTGGACTCAAAGAAGATTTGTTCATTGTCTTCAATGGGAACAGGAATCAGTTCCGCAAACGGCAAGACATTACGATCAAAGCCTTTGCCAAGTTTGCCGTTAATAAGCCAGAAACACAGCTCTACCTCCACATGGGCCTGAAGGACCAGGGCTGGGATCTGATGGGCGTATTTGCCAGGGAGATGTCGCGGGTGGGTCTTGATCCCAACGGACGCATCATCATGACGACGCAGACGGAAGGCCCGCCGAACGTATCGGTGGAAATGCTTAACACCATTTACAACGCGTGTGACGTGGGCGTTAACACCTGCAAAGGTGAGGGCTGGGGTCTTGTCAACTTTGAACACGCTGCCTGTGGTGTGCCGCAGGTAGTGCCCGACCATACGTCCTGCAAAGAGATCTTCGAGGGCTATGGCGAACTGATCCGTTGCGACCACATTGATGTGGACACCAACTACGCACGTGAAATGCCATGCCCGTCCTCTGACCACCTTGCTGAGATCTTGGAGTACCTGTACCGAGACAAAGGCATTCGTGAATGGGTTGGCACACGCTGCCGGGAACGCGTGATGGATCCACAGTTCTCATGGGACACAGTTGCGTCTCAATTTGGCGGCATCTTTGAGGATGTCATGAACCAGGTTGATCATTCAGTCCCGGTTGAGATCAGTGAGAAACCACGGAAACGGAAGAAAAGCCGGACTTTGCGGAAAGAACTAGCAGCCGCTGTAAGCTAATCAGGTCCAAGGGGACCAGGCCTCTGCATTTAGCAGGGGCTTTTTTGTGTCCATAAGAAGGTATGCGCGGCAAGTGAGGGAGTCAACCGCCTTGTATAAGGGAGACTACCCCCGTATTTACCATAAGGAAGTCGTGAGCAGTTTTTGTCGGAAAGTGTCTCTAATGAGAATAGCTCTCAGTATCAAGTGAGACGCAAATAAGACAAAACTAAGAAGTGAGACACTTTTCAAGAAAAACAGCTCACGACTCTAATATAGTAAATAAGTATGTAGACACCTTTAAATACCCCGCCACTACAGGTTTCTACCTGGGTAACGGTGTATACTTTCCTTGTTCAGCACCTCTCTATCCCTAGTGGCACGCACTTATCACGAAATGCCGCCCCTGTGGTGGCTACAAGAGCATCTAGAACTCACCGCTGACTACCTTTCCGGTCTCAAGTGGAAGACAGCCGGCCGCCTTCATGAACCCGGTGATCAAGCTGGGGTACTTCGCCCTGACGGCAGGTTCTATACCATTTCCTTGCTGGGTACAAAATATCCAGCGCATCGAGTGGTGTACTACTTGCGTACTGGTACAAATCCGGAGAATGCAGACGTACTACACGACAAGGACAACAACGCTCGTGACAATCGCCTAAAGCTGACACTGTATCAACGCAAAACACTTCCTGCACCCAGGTACCGTCGCCGTGTCAGGGATGAAGAAGGCAACCTTGTTTTCAGGGATCCATACACCAACTACTCCTTTGTTTCCAAAAACCCAACTGAGACTCAACATGGCTGACATCACCAAGCAACTCATTAACGCCGCCAAGTCAATTTCTATTGTCCCGTACATCCCTGACATCAATGAAATGGATGCCGATGAATTGGCAGCGCATGGTTTCTATCGTGGTTACTACTGCGTTCACAACCATCGCATACGCCATAAAGAACAGCAGTGGTGCTATGAATGTGTGCGCAAGATCCAAGGCAATGCCTGTGGTTTTGACATTAACTATCTCAACAAGAATTACAAAGCCAGACTATTGGGTCTCTGGAACCAGATCGCTGTTGGTGAGTGGGATGAGTGTTGGGAGGTCCCCTGGTTAGGAGGCAAACGCATACGTTTCCCTTCGTACCGCACGTTGTACAACGACAAGACCAATGACAACATTAGTGTTCATAAAGCGATTTACCAATGCGCCTGGGGTGATGTCGGCAAGATGTTTGTGACACGCACATGCAAAAACAAAGCCTGTCTCAACCCTCTCCATCTAGTCTCAAGTTGGAATCGCACCTTTCCCCCTAAAACTATCCACCCATTTTGCGTTGAGTTCGACCCAGCAAAGTCAATGCATTATGCGCAAAATCAACTAAGAGATAAACCTCTCCCTATTATTGAACAACAATACAAAAACACCATCCAACATCCGTTGGTACACAAAAATACCCCGGATTATGATAAAGAACAGGAGTTGTATTACGGTTCATATGTCCAGGAGTTCGGTAAGTCAACCACAAAGAACTCAGAATAATCCTTTAAGTCTTGGTACGTTCAGTCAAACCTCACTGCGCTACCTTAAAGGAACTCTTGGACCACAGTGGAAAGTTGTTGGGCGTGCTGATACCAACCAAACATCTAATGGTGGCATTGGTGGAGGCACGTTCAATCATTGGTTTGTTGTCACCCTTGCGGAACCTGGTTGGATCATTCTTACCAAGGGACCACCACGTCCCAAGTACATTCAAGTTTCTGCCTATGACTTAGAAAAAAATCCAATCCAAGGCAATCCGATCTTTGATGCGGATTCTGTTCAGATAGATACCAACGGTTCAACTTACATCCCGTATTTAGATACGGTGATGAGTGCACAGTCTGATCTTTACAATACATACATGCGCAATCGCCTGGATCGAGGCGATGATCGTTATTACCCACTAAGTGCCGGCAGTTATCTTATTTGTGTTTCATCCACACGCAACGAAACACTCGCGTATGAGCTTGGTGTTGTCATTGAGTTTCCTGTTGACGAAACGTTTTTTGAGTTAGAAGACATTGATGGTTCTGTTTGCTTACAAGAAACAGAGATTGATGCCCCAAGTATTGATAGCCCTGTCTCTTCTGATATCCTTATTCCCTCTGGCGCCAATGCCTTTACTCAAACAAGTTGCACAATTGAAGCAGGTGTTACTGTAACAGTTTCCGCTGGATCTACATGGCTCATTGGTGAGCGCATTCCAGTTGGTGATTTTGACAACTATAAAATTATTCTTGAAGTAGGAGATGATGCGTATTACGACACAATCCATGATCATTCACTGTCAGAATGGCAAGATGCATGGGAGAGGGAACACCAAGACACTGATCGATTCCCTGAACTCTTCGTACCTTTGACTAACAGACCATGATCAAACAACTACTTGCTTTGTTCCGTAAAAAACCACCTAAGCATTATCCACATGTTGCTTGGTTGCGTTATTGTATGGAAAACCCTGATGCTCCAGGGTGTCGTATCTATGATGTCTAATGGAACCAGAAAAGAAACCTGAGGTCAAAGAACTTAAGCCAAGGCCTGTTTACACGGAAGCAACTGAAAAAGACTGGGAAGACTTCTTTGCTGTGCAAGAAGATCTTGACAACCTATTTGATCGATGACATCCAGTCTTACAATAAAAGAAACGGGAGATACCCATGCATTCCTTTAATCAGTATTTAGAAGTAGCACTGGCTATTCATGCTGCTTGTTCTGCTATCTGCGCTTTAACCCCGACACCTAAAGACGATAAACTTGTACGCAAGCTTTATCGGATTATTGAAATTGGTGGTCTTGTTATTGGGCGTGCCAAACAGCGTTGATTAATCAGGCAATGCCTGAAACCAAAATACGCACCCGCCTTGTTCTTCTACCCAAGCTCTGGTTTCATATGCGTGTTCCTTTGGTAAGGTCACGCATTTTTTATCGTCTCCAATTTGCCAGCACATATTGACCCTTATGCGGGGCTCCTTGTATTTTTTCACGTCAGTAATCCCAGCGTACGCGTGGTTTGCCTTCTCTAATACCAAGATGCACGAATCCTTTTGGTGCGCCCAGTCCTAATGAATAAGGCCAGTTTTTGTCACACCAGTCTTGCACAGTGTGGATACTGACTCCATCAACATAAAAGTCAATAGCCCCCTTGGATGGTGCATCGTAAGTGTGCTCACTGTTCTTGGCACCTCCTACTTGTGTATTGATGGGTTCTGGACGAGAAGCACTGGTGATGATCAATGGCTTATTACCAAACTGCTTACGTACTTTCTCAAGGAATAAACACAGTTCTTTTGCTGTGTCGCATTGATATTGCTTCGTAAAACGTCGAGCTTCCTGGTTCAAAGTTAATTCACCGTACGTGATGTTAGGTGTGATCTTGTACGTGAAAGGGCTCCAAGGATTGAAATTGTTGTTGTGTGGGTTGACATCTTCTTTTTCTCCAATGTTTTGGAGCTGTCGATCCATGATTTGAATCAACTTGGTGGCGTAGTCAGGATCAGTTGCGTAGCCTTCCTTTACCAATAAACGAGCGCATTCATTCCTGCTAGAAGCACGGTTTACGCCTTTAAAACGCCCAAAGTCTTTGTACCAGCGATCAATAAGGTAACAAACACAGGTCTGTAGGTCGGGAAAATCAATAAAGCCAGCTTTGATTGTGACCCATTGACCGTTAATGAATTCTTGAGTACTGACGTTAGAGCCAGATCCTTTTAAACCAAAGTAGTTGTTTTTACCAGATGTGTGTTTACCCCAGCCTGACTCAAGTGCCCACTGCGCAGCAACACATTCAGGCCATTTAGCACCAGCTTGTTTTGCTGCTGCAAGAACACCGTCCCAAGTGTTGGCGGTTTCCGGTTGAGGTTTTGGTTTATTGCGGTATTTAACAGAAAAAGACTCCAGGGTCTCAGGTGTTAACTGAGACTGAAGCCATTCCCATGCGTCAATTTGATGCGGTTCTTCTACAAAGAACTTAGCAGCGTCTGTAAGTTTGATTGGCATATCGACCTAGAGCTTTTGTATTACTCTAGATCAGGTTAATAAACTACTTGGGATTCACGTACCCGATGCTGTTGATTACTCTTCTGTTTCAACCTTTTCTTCAGCTTGGGTCTCTTCCTCTGGAGCAAACTCAATCGTATCAATCAATTGACCAATGAGGTTTGCGGAAAAGGCAATGAGGTTGCCGTCACCAGTAGCACGTGCAGAACCAAAGGAATTAATGGCGCTAACTAGCTGAGACTTTGTGCAAGCCATAATGAACAGATAACTTCAAAGAGTATAACAAAAATCACCAGGGAACGCCAGATTCAGAAGTTGGGTGCAGTTTGGCTTGGATTTGGTTGTGCAGTGCTTCTTCAATCGAAACAACTTGATCAACGCTAAGTGCTGCCAAGGTCCAGTTCACTGCTTCTTCTTTAGTGAGTTCACTAAAAGGAGTGAAGTTATCGGGGTCGGGTTCACCAAGACCAACGCTGCCGTAACAACCAGTAGTTTCACCGTCTTCCTCCAGGGATGCAGTCCAATGGACGGTGTATACAGCGCCATCAGGACAGGTGTCACCATCAGGAAGATGACGCTCAAGGTTGGCAATATCCCAAACAGTGTTAGCCATAATCAATGATATTTTCTTTTATTTTACCAGGTGTGATTAGAGAGTAGGGTTACTGGCTCTGGCTGGCTTCTATGTAGGCCACGATGGCCTTCAGTTCAGCAAGCGTGGCGTTGTTCTTGATCATGTTGGCTCGCATAGAAATGACAGCAATGTTCCCAGGCACGTAGCCCTTGCTGTTGTCGATCCGATCCAGGCTCGGGGAGTTCTCCACTTGATCGCGGTTTGACCTGCCAGCGCCAACACGAGCGAACAGTGGGATGCCCAACACCGGACAGGTTTCGGGGATCTCAATGTCGTCCTTTGTAATGGTGCATTCCAGTCCGGCGATGCGAGCGCGGTTGCGAGCCGCGTAAACCATCTTCTGCCGTGGATCCAGCTCCATGTACTTCTGTATCTCGCACTGACGGCAGCGTGAAATACGAGGCACACCAAGAATGTCCTTCTTTGCCCGCTTGACTTTGTAGAAGTCAGTCTGCGGTTTGTGCTCTTTGCAGATGTTGCACTGACGCAGCGCGGGGCATGTCATCACCATGTACTGATCGCTGAGCGCTTCCATGTGTTCGTGGCAGTGCAAACGTAGACGTAATTGGCATCCCAGCAAATCTCTCCGGTTGTACCAGTATCAGATGCCGATGCAGGTGT
>JGI25921J50272_10000332_pt1 | contig 15418 bp, 11 predicted proteins | sample LauGreSu1BDMLBSD_2_FD_50272 | JGI IMG/M metagenome (IMG submission 50272) | reverse complement strand
GAATTCTACAAATTTTTTATCCTGAATCAATAAACCATTATTTGCAGGCACCCCCTCAATGATTACTGCCGCTATTTGATTTTTGAATTGCTTGAATGCTTCTTTTACGGCTTTCTCATCATTTAAAGGAACCACAATGGTTTCTTCTGCAAAAGATTTAGGGATGCCGGCCGAAGAAGTTTCGCCAAATGTTACCAAACCCGAACCTGCTTTTACCAACAAGGCATCCACGTGACCATGATAGCACCCTTCAAACTTCAGGATTTTATCACGCTTGGTATAACCCCGGGCCAAACGGATGGCAGACATCACCGCCTCGGTACCCGAACTCACAAAACGGATCTTTTCGATATAACGATTGTTTTTGATAATCAGCTCGGCCAATTCGTTTTCAAGGGCGGTGGGAGCGCCAAAACTCATCCCGTTTTGCATTACCTCCACCACTTTCTCACGAATTTTAGGATGATTGTGTCCCAAAATCAATGGTCCCCACGAACAACAAAAATCTATGAATTGATTACCGTCTGCGTCCCATAAATGACAGCCATCGCCTTTCTCAATAAAAAGCGGAGTACCATAAACAGATTTGAATGCCCTCACCGGACTATTCACCCCACCGGGAAAATATTGCTTCGCCTTTTCGTACAATTCGGCAGAGCGTTTCCGGCTGATGTCTTGCTTATCTACATGAAAAACAGGAGCATCGGCAGCATCAGATTTACTGGAAAAAAGCTTTTTGATAAAATTAATCATGATTTTCGTTCAATATTCCTTACAACCACTTATTTTCCAAAATTTCACGGGCATGGTAGCTGATAATGATATTGGCTCCTGCACGGCTAAAAGCATACATATTTTCCATGGTTACTTTCTGCTCGTCAATCCATCCCGCCTGAGCAGCTGCTTTCACCATTGAGTATTCACCCGAAACATTATAACAAGCAACAGGTAGTTGAGTCTGTTGCTTCAATTGCTGAATCACATCTAAATAAGCCAGGGCCGGCTTTACCATCAAGATATCGGCACCTTCTTCCTCATCCAAAAATGCTTCACGCATCATTTCATTCGGATTGCGGAAATCCATCTGATAAGCTTTACGATCGCCCTTGTTTGGAGCGGAGTCGGCAGCCTCGCGAAAGGGACCATAGTAAGCAGATGCAAACTTGATGCTATAGCTCATGATGGCTGTATTAATAAACTGATTGGCGTCCAATTTTTCGCGGATAGCTCCTACACGGCCGTCCATCATATCTGAAGGAGCTACCATATCGGCACCAGCAAGCGCATGGCTGAGCGCCATTTTGGCCAGTACAGCAACTGTTTCATCATTCTGTACCATGTCATCCTTCAAAATACCGCAATGTCCGTGAGTGGTGTAGGCACAGGCGCAAATATCTGTAATTACATAAATATCGTTTCCAAAAGCTTTTTTTAACTCTCTCACCGCATTGGCTACCAGCGAACCATCGTGGTAACAAGAGCTGGCATCTTCGGTCTTTTGCTCACCAACGCCAAATAAAAGCACCTTGTTCAAACCCAGTTTCAAGCCAGCTTCTACGTCTTTCACCAAAGTATCGGCCGAAAAATGAGAGATTCCTGGCATGGCATCAATACTGTTTTGAACCCCTTTGCCTGGAACTACGAAATAAGGATAAACAAACATATCTTTCGATAAGCGTGTTTCGGCTACCATTTCCCTTACAATGGGATTTTTTCTTAATCTTCTCGGGCGATTGATCATCTGTTAAAAGTTTAATCCGAATACCGCTTCGGCCAAACCAATTTCATCTGGCGAATAGGGTAAGGTATAATTTACATTCATTTCATCGAACTTTTTGCCGGTAGATTTTCCTATACAGATCACTTGCTGTCCGGGTTCGAGCAGGTTATTGGCAAAATAGGCATCCACGTTCGAAGGACTGGTAAAAATCAATACTTCTGCCAATGAAGGAGCTACATTTTCCTCCATTTCCGTTTCGTATACCGGTAGGTCGATTACTTTGGTTTCTTTATTGAGTGCTTGCTGAATTGTTCTCAAGGAATCTTTTGCACCCGGGAACAAGACCGTGCGGCCATTGGCCAACTTGGCAAATGCCTTGGCAATGTCTGTAGTATCAATCCCATCTTCTTCTCCATTAAAATCGGGCACATGACCAAAGCGTCTCAGCATTTCTTCAGAAGCCCGGCCGATGACCCCAAAATTAACATGTTTAGGTAGCTGCGGTTCCAACTGGAAAAAATATTCAATTCCATTTTTACTGCTGAAAAAGATCCAGTCAACGCGTTTTAAAATAAAAGGATCCAATTTATTGATCACAGGAAATATTTTGATCAAAGAACGATCTTCTATTTGAATGCCGTGCTTTTGCATGGCTTTGCGGAAATAAGATTGCTCGGGCAAAGCTCTACTAATGAAAATATTGGCAGGAAACTTTCTGTCCGGATGGAATTTGGCAACAATTTCTTCTGCCAGACCCTTGGTACTGGATACACTCAGGTGTAAACGATCAGGAAAATCTGTTCCATCTTCAGCCTTTGATACCCATACTTCATATTTTCCATCTTCTTTTCGACAATAGCAGCCCAATGGCATGTGGCATCCGCCTTCAAAAAGCTGCAATACTTTACGCTCCACTCCAATCTCTCGGGCTACATCGGCATGATGTAATACTTTTAACAAGTCCGCCAATTCCTCATCATCCTCTCTGATCTGGATGGCTAATACACCCTGTGCAGGTGCCGGAATAAATTCCATGGGCTCCAATTCCTCCACATAAAACTCCGAAAGGTCGATACCTAAACGCTCTACGCCTGCCTTGGCAATCATGATGGCGTCATAGTCCTCATCACGTAATTTCTGAATACGGGTGGGTACGTTACCACGCAGATCTTCAATCTCTAAATCCGGCCGAACAGCGAGTAATTGCGCCTTGCGTCTATTGGAGGAGGTGCCCACCATGCCACCAAACTTTACAGAAAGTTTCTGCTGCACATCCACGCAATCTTTCAATATCAATAAGAGTTCAGAAGGATCCTCACGCTCCGATACGGCAGCGATGGTCAGACCCGGCGGATGGGTGGTGGGTAAATCTTTATGAGAATGAACAGCCAGGTCAATACTGCCGTTCAATAATTCTTCTTCCAGCTCCTTGGTAAAAAAACCTTTACCTTCTAATTTATCTAAACGTAAGTTAAGGATGGCATCTCCTTGTGTTTTGATAATTTTCAACTCGGCCGTAATGCCCAGTTTTTCTAACTCCCCTTTTACAAAATTAGCCTGCCATAAGGCAAGCTCCGAACCTCTGGTTCCAATGATCAAGGGTAATCTGTGTGAAAAAACTGAACTGGAGGAAGACATGAAAAATAAAATATGTTGAAGTTAAAAAAATCAAATTCCTCTGTCAAAAGGAATATCAGCTATTGTCGACCAGAATTTCTTTGGCCATCACCATAGGAACGCTGATGTATTTCTTTTCCATATAGGCGATCACCTTTTCCAGTACTTCACGGGAGTTTTCATCTAAGCCTTGCAGCTCTTCGTAAAAAATACAGCTAAGTGCAGTTTCTCTAATCTCTTTGATCTGCTCAGGCACTTTGCGCATGGCTACCTCGATGCGTCTTTGCTTCAGGATAGAGCGAAATTCTATCAAATGATCTTCAATAATCTTTTCTGCGTGAACCAATTCATCATAACGCCCCTGCTTGTTTTTTTCTGCCAAATCTTGCAAGCCAAAAACCTCAATGAAATGTACAGGATTGTTTTTCACTACATCCGGATGGGTATCATTTGGAACTGCCAAATCAACAATCACTTTCTTACCCCCTTCACCGTTCAGGAGAGATTGATACAGCTCCGGAGTCAAAATCGGTTCAGTTGAACTGGTACAAGTGATCAGGATATCGAAACCCTTTTTATAATTTATCAATTCATCCAGAGCATAAGCTTCTCCATTCAGATCATTTGCCAGCGTTTGCGCTTTGGCTAAAGTGCGGTTAAAAACCACAAAATTCGAATATTTATGCTTCTGTAAATATTTAGAGAAATTGGTATTGGTATCGCCGGCACCGATAATGATGATGCGGGCATTGGTAAAGGCATTTGCTTCTCTCAACTTGCGATAAGCCAGGGATACTACCGAAATGGGATGATGGGCAATTTGCGTATGCGTATAAACCGCTTTGGCGGTTTTAACCACCTGATCCATTACCAAACGAAGATAATCGCCGGTAAATCCCCCATTTTTACATTTCTCATACGACTGACGCAATTGTGCCAGGATCTCTTTTTCACCAACCACCAAACTTTCCAAAGAGCAAGACACCCTCAACAAGTGGTTTAGCGCATCCATGTTTTCATAAACCGCACACATACCCAGCAAGTCTTTTAACTCAGCAGGGGCAGCGGTAGGGTTAAGTAACTGAATAAATTTTTGGACAAATACAGGATTAATGAGCTCGGCATGTGTAAAAATAAATTCCACACGATTACAGGTGCCGAGGTAAAAAATCTCATCTATACCCAGCTGATTCTTCAATTCTTGCAAAACCTGATCAAGTGCCTCATCGGCAATAACCAAGCCGCCCAAATTCTTCAGATCAACTTGTTTGTGAGTAAATGCAACTACTTTTAAATTCTTCAACGATAAATCCTGTTCGAAATAACAGCTGCAAATGTAAAAAACTGCCAAAGAGCCACTGTCACCTCTTTGTCAAACGGGCCAATTTAGAATGGATTTAAATTGAGTTTAAACGGTCAAAAACTTGGTTTTTTGACAAAAATCGGACGCAAAAGGACTGAATGAGTAACTGATAAATTGAATAATGGCACCAATACACTCACAGGCAGGAATTTATAGAAGAATCGAGGCAAATCTCAGTTAAGATTCTAATAAATTTTAAGAGAAAATCGAATTAAACCGAAGGCTCTAACCAATTACCGTCTTCTCGGATGATATCGATGAGCTCATTCAGGGCACTTTCTGTATTGACGTTCTTTTTGACCACTTCCTTACCACGATAAAGCGTAATTTTTCCCGGGCCAGTTCCTACATAGCCGTAGTCGGCATCGGCCATTTCACCCGGACCATTCACAATGCAACCCATGATCCCAATTTTAATCCCCTTTAAATGATCAGTACGGCTGCGGATCATTTGCGTAGTTTCCTGCAAATCGAATAAGGTCCGGCCACAACTCGGGCAAGAAATATATTCCGTTTTAGAGATGCGTGAACGGGTAGCCTGTAAAATTCCAAAAGAAGTACTCAACAACATTTTAGTGCTGATCTCTGCAGCCTGCAGCCAAACCCCGTCGCCAAAGCCATCCAGTAAAAGTGCACCGGCATCGGTGGCTGCATACAATTGGAATTGATTTTCGGTGATCCCGCTGTAATCTCTTTTAATGATCACCGGAACATCCAGACCCATTTCTGCTAACTGGAAGAAAAACTGACGCTGCTCCTGCATGCCATACTCCGTTTCGGCCTCTAGTACAAAAACAAGCGTTTTATCCAGCGGAATACGGGCAAAATCTTCGGTAGACAAATCCGATAATCGGAGCTTTACCAGGTTCAGCGAAGGACATTTTCGATCTGCCTGTAAGTATTCAGAAAGCTGGTATAAAGGATGGCAATTGGTAGGGTTTTTTAGATTTTTCCAGGTAGCATAATTATACAGCTGCTTCAAATTACCCGGAAATGTGAAAGAAGGTAATTCATCGGCCAAATAGGCAAAATCGATCGATTGTTCCCCCATGCTGTACTTATCTAAAACAGGAGAGTACAAATAACCTGCCTCCGTTAATACCGCCGGATCTTTCAGATTTTGATGCGAAAGGTCAATGATCACCCTGGGTACCTGATGCCCACCAATAAAGGTATTTAGTTCAGCACTCGCTCTTTTTTGATAAGTATACGGTGAAAAAGAATCGGGCAAAATGATCTTTTCAGGGTTGGCAGCTTGGGGAGTTCTGGATGAATAGCGCTCCACCAAGTCACGGGCCACCGGAATTTCAAACTCAGGATCTTCAGTTAACGACACACGAACCGTATCACCCAACCCATCTTCCAGCAAGGCACCAATACCCACCGCCGATTTGATACGACCATCCTCTCCGTCACCTGCTTCGGTTACACCTAAATGCAAAGGATAATTCATCCCCTCTTTGGCCATGGTCTCCACTAGTAAACGGTAAGCCTGCACCATTACCTGCGGATTACTGGCCTTCATGGAAATCACCAAATTATGGTAATTCAGATCTTCGCAAATGCGTATAAATTCCATGGCCGACTCCACCATGCCCAGTGGCGTATCGCCAAACTGACTCATGATCCGATCAGACAAAGAACCATGGTTGGTACCAATTCGCATGGCGGTACCATATTCTTTACAAATCTTAACTAAAGGAGCAAATTTTTGATAAATGCGTTCCAACTCTGCCTGGTAGGTGGCCGGGGTGTAATCAATATTCTCAAACTTCTTTTTATCCGCATAATTTCCCGGGTTGATGCGAACCTTCTCCACCAAACGGGCCGCCAGTTCGGCAGCATTGGGGGTGAAATGTATATCTGCCACCAGCGGCGTGTGATAGCCACTTTTGGCCAATTCCTTTTTGATTTCAGCTAAATTTTGTGCCTCTTTAATGCTGGGAGCAGTAATACGCACCAGCTCGCAACCTGCCTCAATCATCCGGATACTCTGTGCCACCGTACCTGCCGTATCCATGGTATCGGTAGTGGTCATGCTCTGAATACGAATGGGATGATGAGCTCCCATTTTCAGATCACCAATGCGTACCTCACGACTCAAATAACGAGTGTATCCGGTCATGGAAGCGCAGTAAATACCAGGTAAAACAGAAGGACTGTTGGATTTCATATCGAACAAAAATAGGAAATATTACGAGTTGTAAGGTGTGGATTGAATGTTATGGGATCGGGTTCAGTATTGCAAGATTTAATTTTTACCTCCAACTTACAAGCCAGAACCCACCACTCATAAAAGCCGCTCCTTTACCACCAAAGTGCCGGCCATTTTATCGTGCAGACATTGCTGTTTGCGATCAAAAAAGCCCATTAGATAACCTATACCCAGCGTAAGGGCACTGATCCATTTGGACAAATTTCGAAGTGTCGATTTTGATAAACTCAGTCGCTGACCTGACTCATCACACACTTTAAGCCCAAGCAGCCGTTTACCCAGACTGGCCTGTTGGCTGGAAGCTTCCATCACCGTTACATAAATAGACCGGAAAATGGGAATGAGTACAATACTGGCAAATGAAATGATGATCTTGAGTTTTCGGTCATCAATTAGAAAATAAATAATAAACAAGGACAAGGCTACATAAATTGCCCAAATCAAGAGGTAATCTATTAACCAAGCCACCAAACGAACATCCAACGAGGCATAATACTGAGGCTGGATCAACTCTTTCTTAAATCCAAATAATTCACGCAATTCAGCAAGTTCATGCGCTTCTTTATAATCATCCAGCTCCGGCGTTTTTACAAAAGTGCCGGGATCAATGTTCATTAATTTTAACTCTTCAATAGAAAATGGGCCCTGAGGCTTCCCCTCAATTACGACCAGATACTTTTTCAAATTAGTAGCGGCTCACTTCAAAATCAGACAATCCACCTTTCATCTGGATGATGATTTTCTTGGCAGATGAATTAAAATTAGCAGTGGTATAAGAACCATCCGCCTGCTTGGTAAAACCTTCAAAATCTTTGCCCGTAAGGCCACCGGCTACCACAATCTGGCAACCTGCATCTTCAGGTACCAACAGTTTTACTTCGGCCATTCCGGCTTTCACTTCTACTTCGGTTTGATTAACCGGCATACCCAACTTCACATCAAATGCAGCTGCACCCCCTTTGATGCGCAGGCGTGCCACTTTAAAAGCCGAAAGATCAAAATCAGTCTCGCCGGCTCCCAATTCAATATTGATGTCCCAGATCGGATTCGGATTCAAACGCAGATCTACTTTATTCGCATCCAATTCATCTAATTGAAGATCCTTGTTTTTACTATTCATCCTAAAATTCAACACCTCCACCGAATCGCGACTGATTTTTTCTAAACTATATTGACCAAAACTGCGTTTCACCTCCGCTTCAAATAATTGCTCGCTGGTCTCATTGAGTTGATACTGAGTGGCACCGCCCTTAATGTTCAGTTCAGCACGCTCCATACCGGCACGATAAGCTTCTGAGAAATTACTCACCTCCCCCACTCCAATAGGTTCCTCATACTCGGCATCTCCCATAAAAATATCTACCGATTGCTCCCTATTGATGCCCATATAGCCTATAAATCCTAAGATCACACAAGTCAATAAAATGATGGCTGCCTTACCCGCAGCAGTGTTTTTAGCGTAGGCAAACACCATATTTAAACCCANCAGGATCAAAATGAGCGGCCAAAAATGCCATAGCGAACGCCAGTAAAAATCAATTACTCCAAAATTATCGAGCAATAAAATAGAGCCCACAAATACCAAAGTGAGTCCCCAAACATTTTTTTCAGATTTCATCAGACCGAATTTTAGTGTATAGATTCAGAATCAGTTTCAGCGCCTTTTTCTTGTTCCTCTTTCTTAACAGGAGCACTGGCCCTATCACGAGCATTGATCAGCATCACCAATCCCGGAATAATAATTGCCAAAGGCCACAATTTACCTAAGTTAAACCAGTATGGAATCAAATCAAACTCATTCAGTAAAAAGAATAATCCTAAGAAAATGAGGATCAAACCACCCACTAACATCCCATTACCTTTTTTTGCTTGTGCGGGCTCCGGCATTACCAAGTTCTGCTCCTCCGGATTGACCCGGTAGTCAGTATTCCCTTTCTCCACCCAGCTAAAAGGTTTTTCAGGAATGGCAATCCACAAAACCAGGTAAACCAAAAAGCCCGAACCGCCGAAAATGGTTACTAAGATAAATAAGATGCGTACCCAGGTTACATCAATTTCTAAATAACGGGCCAGGCCGGCAGCTACACCGCCCAATGCCCGATCTTTCGTTTCTCTATAAAGTTTCTTTTCCATAGCATTAATTTTTAAAACAAACCCGATTGCGGCTTAATGACCAGCTCCTCAATATTAGCGCCCGCACTCATTTGCAAGCAAGTAAGTACACCAGAAGCTATATCTTCAGGCTGAATAAAATGCGCAGAAGCGATCTCCGTACCTTCCCAAGAATGCGTTAAAGTGGCTCCCGGAATAATGGCTGTTACCTTCACTCCTGCAGGTTTTAATTCTTCCCGCAATACTTTAGTTAGACCCATAAGGGCATACTTTGTTACACTGTATGAACCGGCTGCCACTACTGGCTCCAGCCCAGCAACCGAACAAATATTGATGATATGACCAGCACCGGCTGCCCGCATGTGTCGGCCAAAAAAACGACTCAGCTCATGAGCAGCATATACGTTCACCTGCATTTGTTGGGCCAAAATACCTTCCGGTTCATCCAGAATATTAGCCGGCAAGTATTGACCTACATTATTGATCAGCGTGCCGATAGGACCTAATTGGTGCTGCGCTTCCTCTGCAAAAATTCGCAGATCCTGCAGATCCCCACAATCAGTGGCACGGGCATAGATCTCCAGATCCGGATACTTTCCCTGCAATTCACTGCACAACTCGGCCAAGTCAACCGGGTTACGGGCACAAATGGCCAAATTATAGCCCGCTGCAGCCAATTTAAAACTAATGGCACGGCCAATTCCTTTAGTGGCCCCTGTTATCAATGCATTCATAAAGTGAAGTTAAAACAGATTTCTGGGATTGAGGGTTTGTGCGGTAAAGAAAAAAATAGATTGGAATCTTGTTAAAATAATAAAAAGGAAGCAAAGACCGTAGTGCGGGACCCACTATAGGTGTCGATCTATGCTTCCTTAACTAACCAAAATATAGAGTAAATCGGAATGATCTACTCTAATTCTTTGAATGTTATTTGTAGCTCCAATTCCTTCGTAATAGATTTTCGGAACTTCCTCCAACCATAATTTCAAACTCGCCTGGTTCTACCACAAGATTTCCCAATGGATCATAGAATCCAAACTCATTTGAACCAAGTTCAAATACCAGCATCTTCGATTCACCGGGAGCCAATGATACTTTCTGGAAGCCCTTTAATTCTTTAACTGGTCTCACCTGACTGGCTACTTTATCATGCAAATAAAGCTGCACCACTTCTTCGCCGGCCCTGCTTCCTGTATTCGTCAATTTTATGTTTACCCGGACTTGGCCTGAGGGCTGTTCTTGCAACTCAAAATCAGTGTAGCTAAACGTGGTGTAGCTCAAACCATAACCAAAAGGATAAAGCGGTTTGTTTGATTCATCATTATAATGCGACCAAAATACTTCCGATTTAGGCCCTGGTCTGCCTGTTTTATAATGATTGTAATAAATGGGTACTTGCCCAACACTTCTTGGAAACGACATGGTCAGCTTTCCACTTGGGTTGTAATCTCCGAATAAAACTTCGGCAATTGCAGTACCGGAGGTAGTACCTAGCTGCCAGGCTTCTACAATTGCAGGAATGTGCTGATCTGCCCAGGTAATGCTCAATGGCCTTCCATTCATCAAAACCAAAACGATGTTTTTATTGACCTGATAAACTGCTTCCAATAGTTCTTGTTGTAAACCCGGTAAATCCAAAGAGGCTCTGCTCCTGCCTTCACCCGATTGCATCCCATGCTCGCCCAGAACCATAATAACCACTTCGCTATTCTTTGCCAAAGCTATGGCTTGACTAAAACCTGCAGTATCAGTCATGTTCAGATCAACCGGCTCTGGAAAACTGGTTTTACCTCGAACCAATTCAACACCCCTTGCATAAGTGTAATTGATTTTAGAGGCCGTTAGTGCTTCTGTAACTGCTGTAGCAGTAAAATCATCCGAACCCACTCTCCAATTTCCCAGAGGGCTATTTTTATCAGTAGCCAATGGACCAATTACTGCAATGTTTTTCTGTGATTTATTTAGTGGCAATAAGTTACCCTGATTTTTTAACAGCACAATGGATTTTTTAGCCATGTCCAAGGCTGCCGCCATATGATCAGGATGGTATAACTTGGTTTTTTCCTGGCGCTTGTCACAGTATTTATACGGATTATCAAACAGACCCAGCTGATATTTGACTCTCAAAATTCGACTCACAGCTTCGTCAATCACCTTGATATCCACCTGTCCCTCTTCTACTAAGGATTTAAGGTGTGCGATAAAAGCATAGGACTCCATATCCATGTCGCTGCCGGCATTTGCAGCAAGTTTAGCCACGTCTTTTAGATCTTTGGCGAAACCATGATCCATCATTTCTGCACCAGAGCCCCAGTCGGAAACGACAAATCCTTTAAAACCCCATTGTTTTTTCAGAATATCTCGCTGTAAAAAAGCATTGGCAGTTGAAGGCACCCCATTCAGAATGTTAAATGAATTCATGAAAGTTGCTGCACCGGCAGCTGCAGCTGCCTTAAATGGGGGTAATACCGTATTGTACAAGGTATAAGTACCTATGTCAACTGTATTATAATCCTTGCCAGATTCCGCAAAGCCATACCCTGCAAAGTGTTTGGCGCATGCTGCAATTGAGGTTGGCAAGGCGAGGTTTTCACCCTGAAATCCTTTAACCCGATGGAAAGCAATTTTAGCACCCAGATAAGGATCTTCACCGGCGCCCTCCATCACTCTTCCCCAGCGGGCATCTCTCGAAATATCTACCATCGGAGCGAATGTCCAGTTGATTCCAACTGCAGCAGCTTCTACAGCAGCAAGCCTGGCCGAACGCTCAATGGCGTTCAAATCCCAGCTGGCAGATTCTGCCAGAGGAATTGGGAAAAGTGTTTTATAGCCATGCACCACATCCGATCCAAACAACATGGGTATGCCTAATCTGGATTCTTTTACTGCGATTTCCTGGAGTCGACGAACATTGTCAACACCGGTTACATTAAGCACGGCGCCTACCCAACCCTTTTTTAGGTGCTCATATTTTAATTTGGCACTTCCCTCTTTTGGAGCAGGACCTGTTGATTCCCAAAAGCCATTGTATTGATTCATCTGACCAATCTTTTCTTCTAGCGTCATCTTGCTCAGCAAAGAAGCTACCTTTTGATCTATTGCAGCATCTGAGGGGGTTGATTGGGCTAACGAAAAACTTGGCAATAAAAACGAGAATAGAAAGAGTTTCCTAAGTAAACTAAATTCCATGTAAAAGCTTATAAATTCGGGTGTCTGCCGTTTCAGACACCCGAAAAATTGAAAAAATCTATTTATAAATTCTGATGTAATCGATTTCCATCGATGCCGAGTTGAAGTTCGGATCAACTGCTCCGCCAAAAGTACCTCCCATTGCCACATTTAAAATCAAAAAGAAATTTTGATTAAAAGGTAAACTGCTGGTATTGTTCACGGTATGATATAATTCATTGTCAACATAAAATTTAATACTGCTGGCATTCCACTCTAAACTATAAATATGGAATTCGGTGGTTGCATTACTAATCATCTTGGTTGACATTTCAGGGTTGCCGCCCGAGCGGCCATTATAATGTACAGCCGAATAAATTTTATTCAGCTCATTACCCTTATGTTCCATGATATCAATTTCACCGCAAGCCGGCCAACCAACTGTTGAGAAATTACTTCCTAACATCCAAATCGCCGGCCAGGTTCCACCTCCTACCGGAAGTTTTGCCCTTACATCTACCCGACCATATTTAAATGAAAATTTATCTTTTGATAATAGTCGGGTGGAAGTATAAGCCATACCCTCGTAGTTTTCTTTTTTGGCGGTAATTTTTAACACTCCATCGCCCACAATCACATTATTAGCACGGCTGGTATAATACTGTAATTCCTGATTACCCCAACCGCCGGAGCCAGTGCCAATATCATAGCCCCATACCGAGGAGTTGGGTGCTCCAGTATAGTTAAACTCTTCAGACCAATATAAAGTGGGACCAGTTAACTGAACCGTTACTGTTACAGGAATTGTTTTCGAAAGCGATTGCCCGCTGGCAGACTTGGCCGTTACTTTGACACTAAACGTATTGGTACCACTCAATGTATACTGATGATTCACGATGCCACTTGTCTGAGTAACAATGATCCCATCCCCAAATTCAAAGCTATAGCTAGCAGTGTTCTCAGAGCTGGCATTGAATGCTACATTGCCGCTGCCATCAGTGCTCACCACTGTGTTCACCTGCAAATTAGCAGGGGCATTGGGCTTAGCGCTGTCTGCCCCTGCTTTTTTGCATCCAAAAAACAGTATCAACGAAATCAGATAAATCGATGCGTTTCTTGAGATTCGCATATTATTTTACTTTGAATTTTTGATACCATGCATTGCCATCTACACCAATACTTCTTATAGACATAGTGCTTGANGTAATTTCCATGATTTCGTAGGTTTTAGTGCCTAAACCCCAACTCAGTAAACCATGNCCCGGCACCATAAACTGGATACGAGTTGAAATAGCAGAAGTGGTNTTGGAAGTTGCATCTGAAAATGCCAGAACTTTTGTACCGCTTGCATCAAAGTTTTGAAGCTCTCCAACAGATAATCCATAGTAAGCTTTATAATCAGGTACAATGAAAGTTTGGCCCTTATTATCCAAAACCATAGAAATACTATTTGGTCCAGCTTTAGTGAAAGTGAGTTCATCATCATACTCTGCTGGTGTTCTTGAATTTGGACCAGCTGAGTACCAATTAGGCCAAAAGTTTTCATTTGCACCTTGAGAAGGTCCTGCACCTACACCAAAGTGTCCTGGAGCATCTTTGTCAACTACCCAAATTTTGGAGCTTCCCCCAGTTAAATTGGTCATGATATCTACCGGGANATCAAAAAGTGTAAGCACCTTTACCTTCTTTGATAAGGTGGAGGTTGTGCCTCCTGTACCAATAGCATTCACCGTAATGGTATATTCATAAGTTCCAGGTAAACCATATTTATGCACGATGGTGCCCGGACTTACGATCTTACTTTGGCCATCACCGAAATCAACCTTAAAGCTGATCACATCCGATGCCGCTAAGGTAATGGATACATTTCCAGAACCATCGCCCGTTGGAGCTGCATTTGTAGCGCCTTGGATTGCTGTTGTTAAAACCAATTCTGATGGCGTTTCTAAGTCGCCAAAACTATATTCTTCTTTTTTGCAGCCACTCAGTAAAACCAAGCAAGCCATGGCAAAAAGACTGAAAGATTTCATCATTGTTTTCATACTCTAATTCTTTTTTATATTAATTAAGGGTAATGTCATCGAAATAATAAATACTACCAGTAACATGACTAGAAGGACTAAAATCGAAGAACACTACCGCTACCTTGAGTGGATTTGTTGGGTTCTGACTTGTAAAGTCGAACGTAAGTTCTTCCCATGCATTGGCAACTGTAGTGGTAGCATCAACTTCTATTCCGCTTCCATCTCCTAAACCATAGTCAAATTTAAATTTCACCGTTTTACCCACCGCCGGAGACCATACTTTCATTTTTACCACTCTTTGGGTGAAATTGAAAATTGGATATTCTAAAGGCATAGAAGTTCCTGACCAAAACTCATTTCCTTTGACAGCTTTACCCACTTTTGAGCTGGTATTAATTCCACTAGCATCCGGATTGTTTACAACTGATGCGGAGGCTCCACCAAAACTATCGAGGAAATAATTGGTGATTGACGATTGGAAGTTAATAGGTAAAGTTTGACCTATTTGACTTTGCAAACGAATGTCGTCCATGTAGAAGGTAAAGTTCGAACTGCCATCACCCATGGTACCGTTATCGAAAATGAATACTAAAGTGCTGTAGTTACCATTAGGAATATTTGAGTAGTCAAATACCAGGTCTTCCCAGGTGTTAGCAACCGTAGTAGTAGCAGTTTTTTCAAAGAATATACCGCCAGCTCCTTCTACTTTTAACAATACATTGGCTCCCACTCTAGGCGACCATACTTTCATCCGGAAAATTTTACCGGCCGAAAAATCGATTGGTCCAGAAAGCCCTAAAGTACTACCACCCCAAGGTTGGCCTCCATTTTTAACCATTTTAAGGACCTTGGTACTGGTATTAATTCCTCCAGCTGCCGGATTGTTGACCACCGTAAGTGCACCACCATCAAAATTGCCAATGGCACCCGCATAGTTCAGTGTGATTGATTGTAATGTTAGTGGTAAACTGATCGGATCCTCAATCACTACACTTTTCGTAACTGTAGTGGTGGCTGCACCCCCACTTAAAGCGGTTACGGTTACCGTATAAGTACCCGGTGTAGCATAAGTATGATTAACCGTTTCGCCTTCCAGAAAAGACACCGGTGTCTCATTCGCTCCGCCATCGCCATAAGTTACCTTAAACAAAGTCTCGTATTTAGCTGTAGCCGAAACATTTACTTTAAACTTATTAGTT
>JGI25921J50272_10000328_pt1 | contig 15548 bp, 27 predicted proteins | sample LauGreSu1BDMLBSD_2_FD_50272 | JGI IMG/M metagenome (IMG submission 50272) | reverse complement strand
ATTCGCCCAACCAGATGCACTATGTGTACCTTGACCAGGTCTACCTATAATACCTGAACTTGAACCCACTAAGTTTACTGCTTCGTTTACTGTGGTTCCTGATTTTAAATTGTCACTGATGAATTTTTGAACTGCCGATGCTGTTTCACTCCCAAAAAGACCATCAATACCATAATTTGGTAATTGATATCCTAATAGGATTAAACCAACTTGCATCGATTCTACCTCATTTTTAAATGTAACCGTACCTCTTTCTTGTTGAGAAATTCCACCGTCAGCCGCAGCCTTTTCTAATGTTTCGTAGAAAGTAATTAAATCATCCTTTACGGTGTCCGCCTTTTTTGGGTCATCACCCTTTACGGCGTCTGCCTTTTTTGGGTCAGAGCCTTGTGATGTTGTGTTAAGTCCTGGTATTGATTGTTCGTGTAACCCCATCAACTTGGACATTCGACTTAGTTGTTCAGTTAAATTCCTCCTCATAATAGTATAAATATACGAGAAACTATTACTTTTTATTATCTTCTTCATCTCCCCAATTAAGGAAGTCTTCTCCCTTATAATCTGGGTGATTTTTTTGCATATAATCGATTCCTTTTACCCAAAAGTAAGATATAGGTGCAACTATTATGATTGTGATTAAAATTGCGATTAAGTAACTCATATGTTTATAATAAATATTTTAAAATCTTTTCTTTAATTCCACTTTGTTTGATACCCTCGGTACTTTTCGGAGTTTCAACAAAGTTGTCTAATCCCCACTCGTGTTCAAAAGGTATACTATAATCCAAACCAGATTTTCCCATTCTCAAATCATCAATTGAAACCCAATGAGTAATTTCAGGATGGTCAACCAAATATTGTTTAATTTCAATAGTTCTGGTTTGTTCTAATTCCCAAGCACGGGACCAAACAAAACCAGCAGGATAAGCATCGATGTACCAAGTACATTGACCTAAGTTCGGTGTAAAATCTATTGGTTTCTTTTTGATTCCCTTTGACTCATAATACTCACCCATCTCCTCAACATTCGCCCACCTCTTCCAATCGGATGAGACAACAATTTCAGCACCAGTTTCTTCTAATATTTCATTTAAAATATTAACTGCTTTCTTATTAAAATTATCAAATCTAACCTCAACAGGTATCTCTAACATACCTTGACTCATCTTACGACCGAATTTTTTTTGTTTTTTATGTCTACTACCCCATTCCGTCGATAAACATATAACACCATCGTGGTCTAAAAAAATTACTTTCATTTATTAAAGCTCTTAAAATTTTCAATGAAATCCTTTTCGTATTTTTTAAGTTCTTTTTTTTCTAATCCATTATAAAGACCGGTTGACATAAAGGCTTGAATCTCGTCATCAATGATTTTCTTCTCACCAACATAACCCATCGTCATTAATGTCTTTTTCAATTTATTGTAATGTGTTGGTTTAATCTTTGAGATTAGTTCACTACAATTCTTTTTGTATTGTTTGTTGGTATAGTATAGCCCGTGAGCAATCTCGTGGTCCATTGTCTTTGATTTCAAAGTGTCCGCACCAATCAGATACCATTTAGTTCTTGGTTTGTTAAATCGTAAAGGATAATTCTCACAAGCATACCATATATCACTCATTATCTCATCATAGGGACCCTTATCTTTATCAAAGACAGTTAAACCTTTGTAGATAATGTTTGATGGTATATTAAACCCACTCCAATCTTCAGGATAAGTAAATAGATTCTTTTTCCATTTACTCCGATAAACCGACATAAACATTTCCCAACTAAAAAATTTATTTCTTATTTCTTTATATGGTGATTCGTAGAACTCTTGGTATCTACAAAACAGCATAGTTCGTTGGTAGGAATCTTTAATTACTACCGCAAAAATTTGTGGTCTGATTTCTTTTACCACACCATTTACGTAGTCACTTTTTATCTTCATCATCGGGTAAGTTATTTATTTGTTTTAACATATCATAACTCCCAATAACTGCCAATAAGGAAACTATACCAACCATTACAAGTATAAATGCTCCCATATATAAAAATTTAACGCAGATATTTGAATCTATCTGCCAAGTTATTAATAAATTCTTCTTCTGTTACTGAAAGAAGGTCTCTACATTTTGCTAAATGTTGTAGACTCTCCCAATACTTATCATCATTGATGTTTGGTCTACGTACACCATTATTACCTCCGTTTTTACTTAATCGGTCGGCGTTAATGTAACCATCCTCAACTAACACGTCAAGAAGTTCTTCAATGTCTCTTGGTCTACAAGCATCGACAAATTCACTAGGAGTGATATCAATGTCATCGGGTGTGAAATCAGGCATCTTACTTTAATTTTGTTTTGTTCAGTAATGAGTCTAAGCTCTTATTGTCCGTCTTAATTTCTTTAGAAGAGTTTACTTCTTTTCTAAGTTTGGCCAATTCTTTTTGTTGGAAATAACAAATCAGTAATAAAACCGCGGCGGCCCCAATTGTTATGTTCTTTTGATTATTTTTTAAAAACTCTATCATAATTGTATTATTTAAAATATTTCTTCAGCTATACCTAACACTTCTGCCAATCCCAATACAATTGCAGAGTTTCCGAATTGCTCGTTAAATAAAAAATAACAAGCTCCGATTCTTAACACACTTTTAAATAAACTAATCCAAAAATGTGAATTACTTTTTGATTCTTTTGGTTGCATTTGTTTTTTTCTTAAATGTTTTCTTTAATCTATCTATCAAGTCATCAATTTCATTTGCTGCCATTGCTAGTCCTAATGAAACTTCACCTGATAGTTGACAATTATCATTGTCTCCTAATTTATTGTACCTAATGGATTCTTTTCTAAATCCTTTAGATTGTTGCATAAGTCCCAATCTTCTTTCTTTTAATTCAGAATAAACCTTATTAAGTGTCTTCTGGTCGTATAAATTTTTCATAACCGTTTTTATTTAAAATATATAAAATTATTTTTTGGATTCCAAATACTGATTGATAAAATTAATTCTTTGTCCAATCCAATACATAACATTCACGGTCATTGAATTACCTATAGCTCCTTTTACACTACTATAACTTGGTTTCTTTCCCTTCACTTCGAAATCTAAATATCCATCGGGAAATCCTTGTAATCTTTCTAATTCACGTTCAGTGAATGTTCTTATTCCTTTTTTATCTGCCCAATAGTTTGATGTTGATACTTTACCAAATCCATCAACTAATGTTTGAGCATATGATTTAGTTACCGTACCAGCGAGTTTAATTTGTCCGAGAATATTTTTGGTGTACTCATCCCTCTTGACTCTATTCTTTTCTTCAACGCTTTCAAAACATCCTTGTTCAAATAGTACTGAGAAAGGTGGTCTCCAGTCTTTTCCACGATATCCGACAATGTAGATTCTTTTGCGTCGTTGGGGAACTCCGAAGTATTGGCTGTCGAAAACCCGATAAGCGATGGAGTAGGTTTCACCTTGGACGACCCCTTGCTTGTGGATTTCTTCTGGTCTGAATTCAACGCCAGTAAAAGAGGAGATGATTTCACATAAGGCTTCTTTGTGTTGGTTTTTAAAAACGCCTTCGACATTTTCCCAAATGAACCACTTAGGTCGTTTTTCTTTAAGAATTTGTCCATAGCTAAGGGCGATTCTACCACGGATATCATCCATTCCTTTGTTGAGTCCTGCATCGGAAAAAGATTGACAAGGTGTTCCGCCGACCAAGAGGTCGAATTTTGCTTTTTTGTACGTTTCATTGTATTGTAGTTTAGTAATGTCAGAAAATAAAGGAGTGTCGGGATAGTGGTGTGATAACACTTGTTGTGGGAATGTTGCGAAATCACATAGTCCCACACATTTCCAATCCAAAGGTTGCCAAGCAACGGATGCGGCTTCTATACCGCTACATACTGATAGATATTTCATTGTGTTTGTGTTTAGTAGTCAAATCTAAAAATAAAATCTATATTTTCAAAAAAATTTACAAAAAAAAATACAAACACCTCCTAAAACGTTGGTAATCAATTACCTATGATTTCGTATTTTTCTTTTTTCCACACTAAAAATGGAAATTTTGATATTCTTAATGAGAGAATATCCATAGCTTCGGAGAATATTTCTTTCTTAACGGGTGAATTTGCTCTGCCGTACGCCTGTACCAAATTACCTTTTCGAAACTGCATATTAATTCTTCTGTTCTTATATGTCAACGCAACATATATGTAGAGTGCTCCGTGTAAAAATTGTTTGGACATACAATTTTTCATTTTAGCTCCCTCTAAAATAAAATCATCTTCCGATAAAAGAACTTTTGCTTCGAATGTTTTATCATCAATTGTTATTGGTTCTTCAATTGATGAAATGATTTGTTCGGGAATATCATATCTGAGTTTATACCCAACCGATAAATATTTTTTAATTAACTCCCACTCACTAATTAAATAATCAATGTCGTCTGGTGTTCTGATTTTTAATTTCAAATCATATCCTCTTTCACTTAAGTAATGTCTTAAAGAAAATAAATTATATAGGGATTCGAAAGGACTATCTAAACGTTCGTTATCTTCTAACCACTTACATAGTACTTTGGATATTGTATCTTTTTCTTTATCGTTTTTACAAACAAACGATTTCCTTGGGTTGAAGATAACAGAGCACATATGTCTCCAATCAAATCTCTTAATATACTCTATATAATTTTCACCGAACAAACCACACAACCAAGACAGACATTTAATATTAACTCTACTATTTTTTCTATCTGACAATTCACCAATAAGATACTTTGATTTTATTTTATATTGGTCTAAAACGGCTGATAGAAATTTGTTATCATTGAGTTTAAGATATTTTTTCTTAGGGTAATCTTCAAGTATGTGATAGTATACACCATCGTGAAACTTGATATTCTTTTTTATTAGATGAAAATCTACAATCAAATCGAATAGCGAAAATGACATAACACTATTCACACTTGTTTCGTAGTCTTTGTTTTTTATAAACGAGTCTTCAATACTATCAAACAACTCTTGTTTGATTATGTTAAACACACTTATTTTAACCCTTTCAAATTTTATACCCCAATAATTTTTTCTTTTCTCACCTAAATAAAAAGCTCTTTCAGTAAAATCACAAAGCATATTAAAATCATTCTTCTTATCCCAATTACCTGATTTAAGTGTATTGGATAATAACCTATGATTTTTAATTGTGTATTGTACAAAGATGTCACCGTTGGATTTATCAATCATTAATTGATGGGTAAATCTAACTGTGTTTTCATCTGACCCTCCTCTGGTATATTGGGTAAAGTAGTCCGCGAAGAAATTAATGTACCTTTCATCGGACCCTAGTCTTACTTCACAGGTTGAGCTTGATTTTTTATTCCTCTCAACCTTCTCTTGAAAATGATGTATATGAGTTATCATCTACATAAAATGTAGACAATAACTTACAAATAGTGTAGTCTTAGAATCCGAAAATATCTAAAGATTCTACTTTAGGTTGGACCTGTTTACCATTAATAACCAATGGTATTTCCCTCTTTTCTAATGATTTTATTGAACCCTTATATTCAAGTATTTTCGTTTTAAGAATATCCAAAGCCTCAACAAAATTTTCTGGTGGTGCTGCGTTACAGAAATATCTTGATTGGAGACAAGACTTATCTCTTACATCGAATTCATTCGTTACTCTTTCAGTACCGAATGGGTCATCCTTTCTTAAAGAAATGATAATCGATATTTCTTTATTTGAATAACTTGCAACACAATGGTGCATATGTGAACCCTCTTCAGAATATTCTATATCCTGTTTTAATAACACTGGATAGAATGTTTCATCATTTGTTTTGATTGGTTCTTTGATAGTATCCACCAGTCTCTTATCAAAAATATATTCAATGATATAACCGCGTTTTATTGTTCTTTGGAGTTTAGATAATTCAAGGTGTTCACTATGAAACTCCGACCAAGTTTTAGCTTTCATCATAGTATCGGGATAATATTCGGACACTTGTGAAATCATATTAAAATGGTCACTGATTTGATTGAGTTGTTGGTTTAAAACATCTCGTTTAAAAAACGAACTACTTGGATTTACACCACTATTCTGTTCCGCNAATTCGTTTAAAAGTTTTATCAAACAATACTTTTCACTTTTACTTAAATTATAATTTTTGATNTTTTTTTGATGATTCAAAAAAGAGAAAACTGATTGGTATAGATTAGGTGCTTTTATTTGTGAATCGGTATTAAAAATTCGTGTATCGATGTTAGGTAGTATTTTTGATGTTTCGTCACCAAAATACTTTCTTAACACGTATAGAACTTCTAAATCTAAATTAGGATTTTCGTGTAATAATTTAATCGTTTGTTTGGACTTAACGCCAACCCTATCCAATACCGCAGCGACAAGTTTGTTATCATTCTTTTGTAAGAATTTCTTGGTCGGATAACAAGTGGTAAGTAATTTATGATAGTCGTTAGGGACTTTTATTTCTTTTATTTTAACAAATAATTCAACCAAATTTTCCATTAACCATACTGAACAGTCTTTAGGTGAACTGTAGAAGGGTACTGTAGTTGAATATCCATCTATGGTGTTAAAGAAATGATATAGTGTTTCATAAAATGTGATATCATCAAATTCTTTAATTAAGTTTTCCCTAACTCTAATTGACTCTTTAAATTTTGTATCCTTCATATTATGAGACATACTATTTGTTGCTTTAGACAATAAAGATGAATCCAATATATGATACAGATGGGTAAAAAAGTTCTTCCTAACCCTGCTTGATTTTTTGCTTCCTTCGTATGTGATAAAATCACCGGTCTTTAAATTAAATGTAATCCCACAATTTGAAGATGATTTTTTAAAGTATCTACAATTCAAAAATCTCGACTTACGGAAAGTACTAAACTTCAACGTTAACTTATCTCCCTTTAAAAAGATTGACCTTTCATATGTAGTTAATGTGATATTAGAAAGAGGTCTACCAAAGTGATTAACGATATGTCGTTGTTTATTGGTAATGAATGTTTGTGGGATTCTAAAGTAGTTACAGAGCTTAATATTTTCACCAGTTTCCCCTCCCGTGTAGAAAAATTTGGTGTTTTTCCTTCTTTCGTCGTTTCTTGACGGAAGTGAATACGCCATTCCTCCTCGACCAATTTTAAATTTTGGTGGTCCAACATCTAAAGCTCTTCTAATTAAATCGATGTCAGAGATGTTATTATCATCATATTCATCAAAATCAAACGTTGAACCCATCATATTTTTGGGTTTATCCTGTAACTGATTATAATCTCTATACGCGTCGATTTCCGCGAAATTATACCTCTGTTTTAGTAATTCCTTTTCCATTGTGAATGATTTAGTTAGTAACCCAAATATAAAAAAAATTTCAAATAATTGTGTATTTATCTAGAAAAAAATTATGGCTAAGACTAAAGCAGCAAAAGGTGAATCAAGAAAAGTTTCTTTCGGTAAAAGAAGAAAAGGTAAGGCTAAAAAGACTTACAACAAAAACGATAGAAAAGAAAGAAATTACAGGGGACAGGGTCGTTAATATAAACGACCACTCCCCCTATAACTACTAAAATATCTCGGTTCTTTAAGACTACTTACTTTGACCCCCTCGAATCTATTCGCTGCGTGAACAAAGTATGAATTTCCTATATAACACCCACAGTGCCAACCAGATGGGGATTGTTTACTTCTAAAAAAAACTAAATCCCCAACTTCTAAACTGTCTTTCTTTACTCTTTGGGTTTGTTCCCACTGTCTCCAACACACATCTTTTAACTCTTTTTTATACACGTCCAAGTATAGACGCTTATTGAATTGGGAACAATCAATACCCTTCTCCGTCCTTCCTCCCAATTTATATGGTTTACCGAGCCAATGTACTATAAATTTATTTAAAGAAGTATCCCCAACAAATATCCCATCATCGAATTGCTCAACTGAGGTTTGGGATAGTGACTGAAATGTGGTCAGTGTAAAAAATATAATTAATAGTTTTTTCATCTAAAATTGTTTATTAGTTCAATTAAAACATAGGATAGTTTATATCCCGTAAAAGCTCCGAGTGCTGATGGTATTGGAAATACAATCATCTTACCCAAATCAGTAACATATTTTGGTCTATTAACGATTCTACCCATAAAGAAGTAATATGCAATATATCCAACCAATACCGCAATGTCTGTTCTTGTAGCTATAAACACAACCAAGGTTGCACCAATAAAACCGAATGTAAAATTATCCCTAATCCCCTCCCAAATTTCTTTAGGTGATGCGTCTTTCCATTCCTTTACAATTTTTTGTATTTGTGCTTTTTGTTTTTTCATTTATGTTTATAGTGGTATTTTTATGTTTATTGTTATTCCCGCAGAACCGGCAGATATGTCATATGTGTTATATCGATTATCCATAATGAAACCATATTTTTTGAAATAGAATATTATCACTTGTTTCCCCTCAAATACTGCATAGACTGCATTATCGGCATAGTCGATTGATGGTTGGGATATGAATCCCATTCTCCAATTATTTCTAAATTCTGGTTCTAATTCATCAGGTGTTATGTGGATTAACATATTAATTAGAAAGCGGTGCTTTTATTTTAGGATGTGATTGATAGTTTATTAATTCGAAACAATCGGGTCTATAAGATAATATTTTTTCATTTAATGTTTTCTTACCCAAATGTTCTTTTACCTTTTCGTGCATATACCAATTACGTTCAGTTATTTTAACTGATGGTAACTCATAAGGTGTTCTTTCGATTTGTTCCTTTGCTTGTTCAATATGATTGGAGTACAAATGCACATCTCCCAAATTACCAATCAATTCATCTGGCACCATATTCACTTCCCTAGCAATGATTTCCAATAGTAATCCATAAGAAGCAATGTTAAATGGTAAACCTAAGAATGTGTCCACACTTCTTTGATTCCACATTAGAGAAATTGCTCGTTTAGGAACAGGATATAGTTTATCAATTTCATTATGGTTTACTACTGCGGGTATCCCGAAATCAAATGGGTCATATACATCATATGTCTTTGATGCTAAATCAAGTCTTTCTTCTATACTTAATTCTCTTGTGTATAGTTGAAATCCGTAATGACAAGGAGGAAGTACCATATGGTCCAACTCACTCACATTCCAAGCACTTACCATCAATCGTCTTGAGTCTGGGTTTGTTTTAAGTTCATCAATTAGATTTTGAATTTGGTCAAAACCATTCCAATCTCTCCATTGTTTACCATAAATAGGTCCTAAATCTCCCCACTCCTTTGCAAACTCATTATCCGTTTTTATTTTCTTAATAAAATCTTCTTTTTGTAAGTTATAACGCGGATGATTGTTCATAGCCTTATTTAAGGCGATTTCTATTTTGGTTATATTTTGATAACTCTTATACGCATCACCATCCCAAATGTGGCAATCATAATCCAATAAGAATTTAATGTTAGTGTCTCCACGTAGAAACCATAGTAATTCGGTTACCATAGTTTTCCACGCCATCTTCTTTGTGGTAAGTAAAGGAAACCCTTCGCTCATCTTGTGACGGATTTGTCTACCGAACACTGATATGGTACCAGTCCCTGTCCTATCTTTTTTTTCAACACCCCAATGAAGAATATCTTCAAGTAGTGCTTGATATCTTGCATCTAAATTATTCATAGTCAAACTTTTCTAATTGTAATCTTTTCTTATTTTCTCTCTCAAGTTCATTTGAATATCTTTCTTTCATACCGATTATTCTATGAAAATCTTGATATGCTTTTGGATGATANTCTTTAAGATATGATATACCTAATTCATATTCAAATAAAACATCTTCATATCTATGCTCTTTTTTGTCCCAACCATCTTCTTCATTTTNATTNTCTATTCGTAATTGAGTTATCACATTACGTAAAGAATCTTCATTACAACTATTATAGATTGGTGGTGTGAGGTCGTGCGGTTTCCTAACAGCAATGATGGTTAAAATAATAATGATAATCACACCAATTACCACTCTGATGATTTGGTCGTTTTTATTTTCCATTATATTAATTTATCTTTTAGTAATTCAAAAAATATATTGCCGAGAATTTTATGTGCATTCTCACCATAGTGATTATCCGTAAGAACATTATTACTCTCCATTTTTATTGTTTCAAGTTTTAACAACTTGTGTACATTTAAATCAACATTATCATCAAACGGTGTCCAATGAATTATTTTATTTTTCTTCATTGTGTGATTAATAAAATGAATCCAATCATTAACTTCTTTGTAGTAAATTGAATTATCTCTGTTAACAAAAATCTCTTCAATCGTATTTCTTGACATATCAGTGTGATGAGTGATGTGATAGTCAGTGACGGCACCAGGTACAAACTTAACCCAATTACCATCCTTAGATGCAAGTCTAAATCTAATTACACTCGACCAACCGATTATTACAATATCATTTTCTTTAATCTTATGTACATTATTGCATAAGGTTCCTAAAATAGAATAGTTATCGTACCCACCAACTCCTAAGTTTTCACTTTCAATTCCTAATTTTTCACCTAAAAAATCACAATAAACTTTTGGTAAATAACCTTTGTAATCAATATAACTTTTACACCAATCAACATTTGGGTCGTACCTTTGAGTGTAACTATCTCCAAAACACCAAAGTTTATTTGACATAATATGCGTTTCGTTGGATTTGTATTCCTGCAAAAAATATTAACCACCTAAAAGAAATACCTACTGCGGGAGTCGTAATTCCTGTTTCGAAAAAAACATCATCCCTATAAAAAAATACGATAGTTGGTATAATAAACCAATGGTGTTTCTTCTTATATAAAAACCAATCAGTTAGATATTTGGGTTCTTTAGTCGTCATAATTACCAGTTGTTCTTCTTAAAAGTTTATCGACATCATCTTCTCTGTCTTTGAGTTCAATCATACGGATATAATATCCATCTTCTTTCGCATTAGGGTCTTCAGCTTTAACGTTTTTGTCAAACCATTTACTGAACCACTTACCCTTGTATGCAAGTACTTGACACCTTTCACCGAATTCATCAGCATCAGATTTGTCTAATAACCCCTCATCAACAAGTTTACTTAAAACAATTTCTTTAACCTTGTTGTAGTTCTGCATCTCTGCTGTTAAGTCCATCATCTTCTTTGATTTTTACTAATGATTTATATACAATGTGTGCTTCATCTAAAGAGAACATTCCATTTTTGTTACAATATTCTAAAGAGGCTTCAATCATTTTGATGGCCAAACCTTTAGTCAACTCTTCTGTGAGTCCTCTCAATTGTTCTTTTGAGTGGAATTCTACGATTCCTCCAAATATACTTTCCATTTTACAATAATAGTAAATTATTTTGTAAATTCCAAATAATTATAGGTAGTATGGTTATAATCAATGACAAATCATTTCCCGCCGAGTATCTCGAAAAACCAGATGACCTTCAGAAAGGTATGATGGGTAGAGATAGTTTAGAGGGTTGTATGGTCTTCAAAATGGGTATGGGTACTCATTCATTTTGGATGAAAAAGTGTTTAATACCCTTGGATATTGTATTTGTCAATAAGGGACGTATCAGTAATATCCATAGAGATTGTCAACCTTGTGATATGGATTGTAACCAAAGATATTCAGGNATTGGCGACCACGTAATTGAATTTCAATCAGGTANGTCTAATGGATGGAAAATAGGTGACAAGGTTAAAATGTATCTTGGAACTCCTCAGAATCCTGTGAGATAGTTACCTCCACCGGAATTGTAAAATCATATTTCACCCTCGGTTTCACTTTCTCAAATACCCAAAAGTATGAATGGTATTTTCTTGCGTGTTCCTGTTTTGTCCATTTAGTACCGAAACTATTGATTCTCACGTTGTTATGAAGAACAAACATATCTCTTGGATAAAATCCAATATTGATAGCCATATTCATAATTAAACAATGTGTGAAGTGATTCTTTCCTCCCGACACAGTGTCCTGACATTTAAAAACCACAATACCACCCTTTTCAGTAATTCTATATAATTCTTTTAATGTGTTATAGTAATTTTTAGTTAAATGACNATAACTTTCATAACCTTCATATCTTTTAGCAATGATGGAACTACCCTCTTTATTATCTCTATATGATTTACCTGCAATTACGAATGGTGGGTCGTACATAATACTTGTCATTGACCCGTCCTCGAAGGGTAAATTCTCAGAATCAGCTTGAATGATTGTATCATTTTTAGGAAACAAATCTGTCTTGATTTTAGGTCCCTTTAGGTTTTTCCAAAAATTACCTGAAGAGTACGTACAATCAAGGTCGAACTGCTCAATATTGTACAGCTTCATAATGTTTTTAATAACATCATCATTCGTGTTGTAAACACTTTTAATCGGTTTAAAGTCCTTTTCCATTTTAAGATAAGAATGTTTTTAATTGTGGGTTGATAAATTGTTCAAATATGATTTTTTGTGATTCATTTCCAAAATGTGAGTCTTGTGGTAATGATGGTACTTTGTTTTTTTTCGTAAAATCATCCACTGTTCCATTAATTATACACATATTTTTTAACAAATCCAAATATTTGATTTTTTTAGCGAGTTTTTCTAAATCAACATACCAACTGAAAAATATTGGTTTTGCTCCATTTTTTTCACACAGATAAGCCATTGACATCATTGTATGAATTAATTTGAATTCAAGGTTGTATCTAGATGCAACTGATTGATTGTAGATAAAATCTAATGAGGGGGTATAGTCCTCATAAAACATTGACTTTATGTAATTGTCATTTCTTACCGTGGTGAAGTTTATTACCTGAGCCCCATTTATCATCGTAGGAGAATGTGGTCCTATCTCTTCTTCCTCTTTTAAAACACTTACCCCCATNGTTATTCTCGCCGGGTGAGTAAGTTGGATAACGACGTGACTTATATCTGTGTAATTATCAAAAATATACTTTAGTTTTTCAATATTGATTTCATTAGCTCCTCCTCTTGATGAGGTTGGGACTACTTCAACCTTATATTCCTCCCCCATCCAATACCACCAAGGTTTACCCCCGTAGTTTTTTGAACTATGTGAACATCCAGTTACTCCGATTTTCATTATCTCTTGATTTTTATCTTTTTTTTAGTTACACTTTAGTAAAATATACCATTTAAAAAACAATAAACCAAAATATTTATAAATAAAAATATCACTATGGGATGTGGATGTAAAAAAAGAAACGCTCAACCTGAAAACACACCGATGCCAATTGCGGTTAATTTAGATTTTTCAAATCAAACGGTGGTAACTGAGTCTGGACCTGTTACAGAAGAGCAGCAAACATTAATTAATGAGATTGCTGATAAATTAAAAGATATCGTATCTAATCCAGAAGAATAATTGACTTATCGGACGAAAACTAATTGTCCGATATTTTATTACATAATCAATATATAAGAATATATATACTAATATGAAAGCGGAAGTAAAACTCACAAGTGTAAACATTCTCGATGACGTTTACAAGAAATTTAAAGTGAAATCAATCGAAGGTTCAATCAATTTACAAAAATTAGTTAATAGGTCATTGGACTTATATAACAAAGACGAAAACTTTAGGGATAAGATTAATAACCATAACGGTTTAGCGTCGAGTGGTTCAAAATTTTAATTTAATGAAGAAAAAAATATTGTTATTGTCTGATGACTTGAGAATGACATCAGGTATATCAACAATGTCTAAAGAAATTGTTGTTGGGACTATTCACAAATACGATTGGGTACAATTAGGTGCATCAATTAAACACCCTGAAATCGGTAAAGTTATCGATATAAATGATGACATAAGAAAAAGGACAGGTGTTGAGGATGCATCGCTCAAGATATATCCAAGCAACGGGTATGGTGATATTCAAACTTTAAGGAAACTTTTAGACATTGAGAAACCAGATGCTATTCTACATTTTACCGACCCACATTATTGGCAGTGGTTATATGATAATGAACACGAAATAAGACAACGTGTTCCGTTATTATATTACCATATATGGGATGATTTACCCGACCCAAAATACAATAGAAACATATATGAGAGCTGTGATTGGTTGGGTTGTATATCAAAACAAACATATGGTATCGTTCACAGAGTNGGTAAGATGATTGATAAGGTTACATATAAACCTTTGGAGGATTGGCAAATAAAATATGTTCCTCACGGAATTAATCCTGATGTTTTTAAACCTCTACCGGAAGTTTCGGAAGACATTAAGAAATTAGTTTATGGTGAAAAGGAATATGATTTTATTTTATTTTATAACAACAGAAACATAAGAAGAAAACAACCTTCTGATGTCATTTATTCATTCAAATTATTCTGTGATAAATTACCAAAAGAAGNGGCNGACAAATGTTTATTGTTAATGCATACCGCTGCTGTTGATGAGAATGGTACNGATTTACCTGCNGTGATTGACGCACTTTGTCCTGACTATGATGTGAAATTTACTGGTGTTAAATTAGAACAAGACAAACTAAATGAAATCTATAATATTGTTGACTGTACTATTAATATTGCTAATAACGAAGGATTCGGACTCACCACCGCCGAATCATTAATGGCGGGTACACCAATACTTGCAAATGTTACAGGTGGTTTACAAGACCAAATGGGATTTGAATTCTCTGAAGACGATTACATAACTATTGGTTCGTTACACCACAAAGAAAAATCAAGACATTTAGTTCAAGAAGGTGAGTGGGTTATACCGGTATGGCCATCAGCAATTAATGTTCAAGGGTCAGTACCAACTCCATATATTTTTGACGATAGAGTAAATGATGATGAGGTTGCTGATGCAATAATGAAAATCTATGGTTATGGTAGAGACGTTAGAAAAGAAATTGGATTNAAGGGTCGTAAGTTTATGATTAAAAATCTTTCATCAAAGATTATGTGTAAAAAGATGATTGAAGGAATTGATGAAACAATAAAAAAATGGAAACCTAGAAAACGATTTGATTTATATAAGATAGTATGAAAAATGTTTGGTCTTTTGGATGTTCATTTTCTTCGGGTTATTTAGATGTAAAAAGGGAAGACACTTATTGTTCCCTATTAGCGAAAGATTTGGGGTTCAAATCAAATAATTTCGCCGAACCTGGATTTTGTAATGAAAGAATATTCAACACATTAACCTCAAATCTTGATAAAATTAAAACTGGTGATGTTGTAATTTACCAATTTACTTTTTTTAATAGGATAGGATTATTCAAAGATAAAAATAACATACACACTTACGTATCAAGTGCGGGACTACCAGATTTTGGTATTGAGCATAAGATGAAAGAGGAATCATATTCAGGTTTATCTTATGATGAAGTTTCTGCATTGTTAGATTTTACAATTACTTGGCAGGATAGAAGATTTTTATTCACATATACCAATCCAATTAATACATTAAATTTTCTTAAAAAGACAAAAAAGACAAAAAATTTCATTATATTTTTACAAAAGGAAGAGAACATAAATTTAGATAATGTTTTGTT
>JGI25921J50272_10000326_pt1 | contig 15603 bp, 14 predicted proteins | sample LauGreSu1BDMLBSD_2_FD_50272 | JGI IMG/M metagenome (IMG submission 50272) | reverse complement strand
ATCGAATGTCGGTTCCGAAACGTTCTGCCTGCTGACGGAAGTCTTCCATCATTTCAGGGCCCATTACTCCTTTTGGATAACCAGGGAAATTTTCCACATCGGTGGTTTGGGTAAGTTGTCCGCCTGGAACAATCCCGGTGTATAAAACCGGTTTTAAATCGGCACGAGCAGCATAAATGGCAGCGGTGTATCCGGCAGGACCTGATCCGATGATCAGACAGTGAACGTGTTCTGTTTCTTGTGACATTGATTTTTTGTTGGTCTGCAAATTTAAAAAATCGAGCTTAGAGCTAAACGATTAGTTCTCCACAAATGATTTGAATACTCACATGTTTAAGTTTGAATCACTCCCACATTAAACGGGCGGGTAATGGGCGATTGATTAGCCGCTTCAATGCCCATAGAGATTACTTTCCGGGTTTCCAGCGGATCGATGATGCCATCTACCCATAAACGTGAAGCTGCATAATAAGGCGTCGTTTGGAGATCATATTTATTGCTGATCTCTTTGAGCATTTTTTGCTTTGCTTCTTCGTTAATCAACTCACCTTTCGCTTTCAATGCAGATTCTTGTATTTGAAGCAATGTTTTAGCTGCTTGCGCCCCTCCCATCACGGCAATTTTTGCACTTGGCCATGCGTAAATCAATCGTGGATCGTAAGCCTTTCCACACATGGCATAATTACCTGCTCCGTAAGAATTACCAATGACGATGGTGAATTTAGGTACCACCGAATTGGAAACGGCATTGACCATTTTAGCACCATCTTTAATGATGCCGCCATGTTCAGAACGGCTACCCACCATAAACCCAGTCACGTCGTGAAGGAATACCAGTGGGATTTTCTTTTGGTTGCAATTCATGATGAAACGGGTGGCTTTATCGGCCGAATCGGAATAAATGACCCCTCCAAATTGCATCTCCCCTTTTTTATTCTTGATCACTTTACGCTGATTGGCCACTATACCGACTGCCCATCCATCTACCCGTCCAAGTCCGCAAATGATACTTTGACCGTAAGATTGCTTGTATTCTTCAAAATCAGAATCATCTACCAAACGATGAATGATTTCGAGCATATCGTATGGTTTTTCTCTGTTTTCGGGCAATAAACCAAAAACTTCCTCCGGTTTCTTTTTAGGGGCCTGTGGTTTAACCCTATCGAAACCAGCTTGCTGAGGCGCCCCTATCTTGCTAATGATGTTTCTGATGGAATCCAGGCAAGCCTTGTCATTGGGATGTTTATAATCGGTTACACCCGAAATCTCGCAATGGGTACTTGCTCCGCCCAAGGTTTCATTGTCTACTTCCTCTCCAATAGCCGATTTGACCAGATAACTGCCGGCCAGGAATACAGAGCCTGTTCCTTCTACAATCATCGCTTCATCACTCATGATGGGCAAATAAGCACCACCTGCCACGCAAGAACCCATAATGGCAGCAATTTGTACAATGCCCATACTACTCATCAATGCATTATTTCTGAAAATTCGTCCAAAATGTTCTTTATCCGGAAAAATTTCATCTTGCATAGGCAAATAAACACCCGCCGAGTCAACCAAATAAATAATAGGCAAACGATTTTCCATGGCAATTTCCTGCGCCCGTAGATTTTTCTTGGCAGTCATCGGGAACCAAGCCCCGGCTTTTACGGTTGCATCATTAGCCACCACTACACATTGCCTTCCTGCAATATAACCGATCACACAAATAACTCCGGCCGACGGGCAACCACCTTGCTCGGCGTACATGTCATCTGCAGCTAAAGCACCAATTTCTATTTGGTTGGTATCTGGATCTAATAAATAGCTGATGCGCTCACGAGCCAACATTTTACCTTTTTCTCGTTGTTTGGCTGCAGCCTTCTCTCCACCTCCTAAATAGACTTTTTTCAGGCGATTTTTAAGATCAGAAAGCAGTTGCTTATTCAGGTCTTCGTTTTTGTTGAATTCTAAATCCATATTTTTCCAGGCTTTGTCAAATTTAGAATTGTTTTAAAATAATTGGAGCTTTTATTGCTGTTATATTTGTGTAAATTATTCATCAAATACCAATTATGAAATACAGCAAATTACTCATCGTCATTTTTTCATTCGCCAGCTTGGGTAGTTCGGCACAGACGCCCGTGGAAGAAAATCAAACAGCTCAAAAAATAGGGCTACAATATTCCTTTATTCATTTTGACAAAAGGTTTAATGATCCCTGGCATTTAGCAACAGCGTCCTACAGTAGAAATTTAAAATCGGCGTACCTAGGCCTAAACCTCAATTATGCCAACAGATTTCAGCAAAATGCAAGTGAAATCGAATTAGAGACCTACCCGAAATTTAAAAAAGGGCTCTATGCCTATGTGGGTGGCGCAATGAAGTTAAACAGCAATCAATTATTTCCTGATTACCGCCTTGGAATATCTATTTATAAATCATTACCAAATAAATTTGAGTTAGAAACAGGACTCAGACACCTGCAATTTAATGACATCACCAATGTTTGGGTATTGGGCTTCGGTAAATACGTGGGAAATTCATACCTCAATTTGAGGTCGTACTGGACCAATAATGAATCGAGGTTGAATGAGTCATTTATTTTTACAGCGAAATTTTACCTAAGTGATGATCGCCACGACTATTGGTCGTTCAATGCCGGAACAGGTATCGCTTTCGACGACCGGACTCAAATAAACAATACTATTTATCAATTAAATAGCTTTAGGGCTGGACTTGATTATTCGAAAAACATCAATCCAAAAACGATTGTGAAGGCCGGTTTCCAATGGATCAATGAAGAGTATCTGAATGATACTTTTGGCAATCAGTTTGGGTTTAATGCCGGTATTCAGCTCAAGTTATAATCAAATTCTACCTGAAACCGTTCCTGTTCATTTTGCCCCAAGCCTTCTTCCCTATCAGGAAGTCAAAATTTCCTCTCATTTCCCAATAAAGGATTAATGGGTGATAAATAAAAGGCTCTAAGAAGGAGAGTAATGATAATTTGACCAGGTCTTTTCCGGAGGTATACTGCCTGAATGAGAGTTCCTCATAAAGGATGGTGAGGGTTGAGATGGCTAGCACAAAGCAGTAAACCATCACAAGCAGTATGATTGTGTAGGTCCAATTCACCAATCCAAAATAGATGAGTATACCTAATACAATAAGACCGATGAACTCAATTATTGGCCCCATCCATTCAACCAATAACCAATAGGGATAGCTGATTAAACCCAGTGTACCATATTTAGGATTGAAAAATAAGTCACGGTGCATGATTAGAGATTCGAGGCAACCACGGCTCCATCTATTTCTTTGTCTACCTAAAATATTCAAATCGGATGGCGCTTCTGTCCAGCATAAAGGATCGGGCGTATAAACTACTTTGTAAGGAATTTTGTGTTTGTGCATGTATTTACGCATCCTCAACACCAACTCCATGTCTTCTCCAACCGTTTTGGTGCTATATCCACCACATTTAATCACGATATCTTTATCGAAAAGCCCCATAGCTCCCGAAACGATCAATAGACCATTAATGCGGCTCCAAGCCATACGACCCAGCAAAAAACCACGCAAATATTCCAAAACCTGAAAGCGTGATAACAAACTATTAGGCATGTGTACTTTAACCAAACGGCCGTGATTGATTTCACATGAATTGGCAATCCTGACCACCCCACCGGCGGCAATTACTTTTACTGGCTCATCCATAAACGGTTTTACCAGTTTCAAAATAGCATCTGGATCAATGATACAGTCGGCATCAATACAGAACAAAAGAGCGTTATGTGCAATATTTATTCCGGCATTCAAGGCATCGGCTTTCCCTCCATTTTCTTTATCTAACACAATTAAACGTTCTAATCCAGGGTTATTGGAGCGAAAAACACCTCTCACATCCTGGGTATCAATACGTTTATTGATTGCATAGTTTTGCTTTTTAAGATCAAAAGCACGAATCAGTTCATCCAATGTACTATCAGAGCTTCCATCGTTTACCACAATCACCTCATATTTGTTGTAATGCAAAGAGAGTAATGAGCGTACATTGTCAACAATATTAGGGGCTTCATTATAGGCCGGTGCAATGATCGATACGCTGGGTGCAAATTCAGAAACGAGGATGCTACGGTAGTCGGTATTGCTATTTTTTCGGAGGTAAGTCCTCATTTCAAAAGCAGACAAAATGATGATCAATAAATAAGAAAGCATTACCACCATTGCATAAACAAAGATGTAATGATTAAAAAATATCGCAATGGTATTAAGCAAGGTTTCCATGGTTCTTATTGTTTGTTTCGCCAAGCAATTGATCTATGATTTGTAGATTCATTGGTTCGGCCAGGTGATGATAATGTTTTAATAAAGCGATGCCTTTCGACCCATGAGCCATTAAGGCTGCTGAAGCTTCGTAGGCGATTTCAAATTGAGGAGTGGCTGCGGCCTTCAATAAAAATTCTAATTGATTTCCAGAATTGATGCGGCCAAGAGCCTTGAGAATGGGGGCTTGAAGTTCAGTGATTTGACGATTGTAGCAATCGAGCAAGGCTTCTTCTGCTTTCGCAGCTTCAAATTCCCCTAAAATTTGGATGCATTGTAATTTGATCTCATCATTCGGATGCTCGAGCAAATGAATGATGTTTTCTATGGCATCAAACTGCTGGAAATGGCGAATGAGTTTTAAACAGAGTTCAACTACAGAAGTATTCTCCGAATTCAACCAAATGGAAAAATGTGGAAATTGGTTGGGATTAAGTTTTACCATCAAATCCATCAAAACTAATTGATGCCAATCTTGTATGGGCTCTTTCACATCCCCCAAAAAATCAAATGAATGGGCTTTATTCAAGATGATATAAGCCGCCTGTGCTTCAATCCTAATATCAGCTGAAGGATGATGGAGTAATTTTTTGACCAATGGAGAAAAATGTGTCAATTCCAATTGAGCGGTATCTATGATCCCTTTTATTTTGATCGGAGCTCGGCTGCTCTTTAATTTTTTTCGAACAATCTCATCTAAGTGCAATTGCAAGAATAATTCTTTTAGTTTTTCGGATGCATGACCTGTGAAATTTTTATGATAGTTTAAGATCTGCTGATACAGCATTCGTTTGATAAACCACTTATGAAGAGGTAATTTCCTGAATTCAGGTAGAACTTTACTTACAGGATCCGATTCAAGACTATCATCAACATCACTCAAAAAAACATTGAGTAAGTCCATAATCTGCTCATTCCAATACCGATCTCTGGATCTGTAAAAAATATAAACCATGCGTTTGGTGAGCAGAAAAATGTAAAAAAAGATCAGTAGACCGAAACTGACCAAAGAGACCACAAGAGCAATCTGGATATTCTTGGGTAAGTCAACAATACCCCAATAGAATGAGCTTATATAATTATTGATTATTTCCATCAGGCAGTTTTTTGTTGAATGTGTTTTTTAATTCTAACGATCAATTCAGGCAAATTGAAAGGTTTTGCGATGAAATCATCCGCTCCAAGGGCAAAGGCCTCCAATATCACGTTTTCCAGACCATTAGCAGACAAAACAATCACCGAAGTATCTTTGGTGAGCGGATCTGATTTAACCTTGTGTGTGATCTCCAAGCCACCTACATAGGGCAGCATTACATCGACCAAAATAAGTTCGAAACGGTGCTGAGCAATTAAATCCAATGCTTCGTCACCATCTTTGGCTAAGTATACTTCGTAGCCTTCTTTCTTTAGCCTAAATTCAAGTACTTTTCTAATTAGTTCTTCATCTTCAATTACTAAGATTTTGTAGGGTGATTCCATAGATGTGTCATTTTTCAAAGGTTTAGGGATGTAGTGTGTTTAAAAAACTTATTGTTTAGACCTATTAAAACAATATTTATGCTAACAGTACAATAAGTATTCCAAAATTAATTAGTAGGTAAAGAACAAGCAAAAAAATTGTTCATAAGTTATCAATCGTTATGCTGCTTTTGTAAGAAAATTATTGATGGCAACTGATTGTTTTTTTATAAAAAGACAGAATTATCCGGGGGCATCTTTATATTTGCAGTCCCTCGTGGCCCAGGTGGCGAAATTGGTAAACGTTGCGGTCTCAGAAGCCGTTGCCGTAATAGGCTTGAGAGTTCGAGTCTCTCCCTGGGCACGCTGTTCTTTATAAATTAGATTGCCCGGGTGGCGAAATTGGTAGACGCACCATCTTGAGGGGGTGGCGTTCGTAAGGACGTACGAGTTCGAATCTCGTTCCGGGCACTTTTCAGATCTCCAGGATCAGACCATCATGAGCCAAGTAAATTCCTTCAGGCAGGCTTGAAGCAATTTCCTCATGTTTCCCCAATTTGTGGCTGATATGGGTAAAGTAAGTTTTTTTAGCTCCTATTTCGGCTGCAAAAGCCAAGGCTTCTTCTAAAGTAAAATGAGAAATATGCGCTCCTTTTTGTAAAGCATTGATCACCAGGATTTTAGTTCCTTTTATCTTTTGTTTTTCTTCCTCTGTCACCGTTTTAGCATCGGTAATATAGGTAAAATCGTCAATTCTAAACCCTAACACAGGCATCTTGTAGTGCATTACTTCAATAGGAGTAAAAGGGACACCTGCCACTTCAAAAGGATGTTTATCGATATCAAAAAGATTAATTTGAGGAATCCCGGGATATTGATCACCCGAAAAAATATAAGCGAACTCCCGTTTTAAAGCCTGCTGTACCCTGGTGTGTGCATAAATATTGATCGCCGCACCTTGCTTGTAATTAAAAGCCCTGATATCGTCCAAACCGGCAATATGATCCTTATGCTCGTGGGTCAGTACCAAAGCATCCAACTGCTTCACGCCCGCTCTCAACATCTGATACCGAAAATCCGGACCTGAATCGATCACAATGGATTTGCCATCTACCTCTATCCACACTGAACTCCGCAATCTACGATCACGGGGATCTGTTGAGGTACAAACTTCACATTCACAAGCAATTACAGGGATCCCCTGGGAAGTTCCGGAACCTAAGAAAGTGACTTTCACAGCTTTAAATTGGTTTGTTTCAGCGTAAGTAGCAATTGCCTTTGTTTATCATCCAATAATTCAGACGAAATATCTAAAATAGCAAGTAGTTCGGCCAAACCCAGAATTTTGTTCTCCAGGTTCGAAAATTTATTGACTACCACCACCCTGCTGTTTTCCAGCACGCAGGCTCCGGTCTTGAAATTCCCTTTTTCATACCTCAACTTATAACCAGCAGATTTGAGAATGGATTCAAGTTTTTCAAGAGTATGATTAGTGAAACTGAGGCTCATGATTTCAAAAATAATTAAATCAACAAAATAAAATCGTTGTTAAATAGTTTTAATACCGATGGATGAAGTGATAAATGATTTCGACTGGCAAGATGAATGGGAAAAAGCGGCTGGTGCTGAATACCAATATTTCAGCTTGTATACCGACCTGCAATTGCAATTAGCGCTACAAGATCAGGTTTTTGGCAGCCATTTCCGAATTTGGGATGTGATCAGGGATCGCGGTAGCAAGCAATTGATTTGGCCACTGTTTGTGGCTTTAAAAAACTTGACAGGTACTGCTTATTTCCACGACCGGCACCATTGCATTGACGCCATTTTTCATTTAGCCGGAATAAAGAATCAGGCTTTGAGAAAAAGATTGTTGGGACCTAGTAACGAATTCGACCCACTGCTTTTTATGATGGCGATGGCTGAACTGGAACAAAAAATCAAGAATAAACTAGCGAAGATCCACTAATTCAACACCAGGATATTTCTTCAGATCAAAAGCAAAAAAGGTTTCAGGCACCTTCACATTGGGCGTAAATATCTTTACGTTATAAGTGTAGCGATTCCCGTTTTTATCAAAAATAACCGCCTGCGTAATTTGCTTATTCAACTTATCTACCTGCAGCTTAACTTTGAAATATGATTTTTTTCCGTCCGTTGGAGTGAGCTCAATATTGTGCAGCAAGCGACCAGTCTTGGAGCGGGTATCGCCCGCAAAAAGGTATTTAAACCCTTTCTCGTAGATGGTAAAAATACGGCTTGGATTCATCGCATCAGAAGAGTTGTCTACTTCGCTCAGTTGTACTTCTTTATCTGCTTTTAGAAAGGTCCACTGGTTTTTTCCATCGCTAATCAGCTCCTGGGCTTTTAAAATCACCTTGAATTTATTCAGCTTGGTTTTGGTATAAAGCGTACCGGTTTGGGTTTCTTTAATTTTTGCCTGTGGATTATCGAGCGTAAAACTAAACTCCGTTTTAATTACATCGTAAGAACGATATTTTTTACTCACTTCTGCCAATATCAATTTAGCTTTTTCTTCTGTTTGTGCCATCAAAGCGACAGCACTTAACATCAGCACACTTAATATGAAGCTTAATTTTTTCATGTTCGCAATTTACTAATTTTTACCGTTAAAGGATTCCAAAAACTGCTCCAGGGCGTATTCATCGGGGAATAAAACTTCACGTGCCTTACTGCCCTCAAAAGGTCCCACAATCCCCGCTCCTTCTAATTGATCGATGATTCTACCGGCCCTATTATAGCCTAATTTTAGCTTACGCTGGATAAGTGAGGTAGAACCTTGCTGGTGCATCACCACCAAACGTGCCGCATCTTCAAAAAGCGGATCACGATCATCAGGATCAAAATCCTTCGAGCCTTCACCGTGTTCATCTACATATTCAGGCAACATCCAGGCCGAATCGTATCCTTTCTGCGAACCTATAAAATCAGAAACACGTTCTACTTCTGGCGTATCCACAAAAGCACACTGTATCCGGATCAAGTCGCTACCGGTTGATAAAAGCATATCACCACGACCAATCAGCTGATCGGCACCACCTGAATCTAAGATGGTACGTGAATCGATCTTAGATAGCACCCTAAAGGCCAGACGGGCTGGGAAATTCGCTTTAATGGTTCCGGTAATGATGTTTACAGAAGGCCGCTGCGTAGCAATGACCAAGTGAATGCCTACCGCCCGAGCCAATTGAGCCAATCGAGCAATTGGCGCCTCTACTTCTTTTCCGGCAGTCATCATTAAATCTGCAAATTCATCCACAATCAACACAATGAAAGGTAAGAAACGGTGACCTTCTTCGGGATTAAGTTTACGATTGATGAATTTCTGGTTGTATTCTTTCAGATTCCTTACTTGTGCATTTTTCAATAAATCATATCGCTGATCCATTTCTATACACAAGGAATTCAGGGTATTGATTACTTTTTTGGTATCGGTGATGATGGCATCCTCTTCTCCGGGTAGTTTGGCAAGGAAATGACGCTCAATTTTTCTGAACAAGGTCAATTCTACTTTTTTAGGATCGACCAAGACAAATTTGAGCTGCGAAGGATGCATTTTATACAGCAAAGAAGCCAGGATACAATTGATCCCCACCGACTTACCCTGACCGGTAGCACCTGCCACCAATAAGTGTGGCATTTTGGCTAAATCGGCGATATAAACTTCATTTGAAATGGTTTTACCCAAGGCAATGGGCAATTCCATGGTGGTGTTCTGAAATTTTTCGGTACCCAAAACAGAACGCATGGAAACCATCTCCGGATTTTGGTTGGGCACTTCAATACCAATGGTTCCCTTGCCCGGCATAGGCGCAATGATACGGATACCCAAAGCGGCCAAGCTGAGCGCAATGTCATCCTCTAAATTTTTGATCTTTGAAATACGCACTCCCGGAGCCGGAATGATCTCGTACAAGGTTACAGTTGGACCAATGGTGGCCTTAATTTTGTCGATCTCAATGTTATAATGATTGAGCGTTTCAACAATTTTGTTTTTATTGGCTTCTAATTCTTCGGCATTCACCGAAATTTTATTGGAGCCATAATTTTCCAGTAGATCTAAAGGCGGATGCTTGTATTGAGATAAGTCTAATTTCGGATCGTAGGTGCCAAATTGTTGCACCAATTCATCTGCCTTTGCTTCTTCTTCCCCTTTCTCAATACTCATCTCCGGGCCTGAACCGGACTCGTTCGCCATGATCAGTTCCGGTTCGGGTAAATCATCCACTGCGGGCTCATCATCTGCCGCTTCCATGCGTTTGTCTTCTGCTTCTAATTCTTCCTGAAAACGATTATTCAGTGGAAATTCAACCGGTTCAGAAATGACTTCCTCCACAATTTCATCGGGACCAGTTTCGGGTACCACATATTTTGGAGAGCGTTCAGGCAGTTTAAAATCAAAATTATAAGCGATTGTGAGGGCAGTTAAGCCGGTAAAGGCCAATAATCCAAAGGTACCGGCATTACCAATCTGCGCCATGAGCATTCGGTTTGCCCAAAATCCAAATTCACCTTCTAAAAAATGAGGAAAATCACTAAAAAACCCATGAAAAAAGGCTAAAGACACAGAGGAGAAGAGGAGTAGAAAGAAGGAATATCCAAGGCTTTTGCCCAAATGAAAGAGTTGTACTTTAAATAGTAATCGATAACCTAAAATGAAGAATACAGCAATAAAAATAAAAGATGCGATGCCAAACCACTCATAAATAAACTGATGAGAGAGCAAAGCCCCAAACTTACCTAACCAATTTTGCACTACCCCCGATGAACCTGGGTTGAGCTGTGCTAATTCTTTTTGAGTTTTGAGCAAATTCGACCAACCGCCGTTAGCGTCGATCACATAGCTTTGATCATCTTGCCAAGTAAATAAATAAGCAGTAAAGGCCACCAGGAAGTAAAGTGAAAGCAAAAGCATGAACAAGCCGATGATCTTCACCAATCTACCACCGGCCAAATCGAACTTTGGCATTTGCTCTGTGGAAGCAGAAGTTGATCTGCTGCGTGTTTTTGGCCTTGTTACAATGGGATCTTGCTCCTCTGAATCGAGGGGCATATTGCGTAAAGTATTACTTCTTCTAAATTGGTTTCCTTTGAGGGGCATTATTCAGCTTCTTCGTTACAAATATATAAAATAAGACCTTTGTGATGATATCTTAAATTGGCATTAAAAAATTATACTGTATCTTTAATTGACAATGCAAATTTAGCATGATCAAGCTCTTGGAAGAACTCATTGAAAGTGGGAATGCACAAGCATTGAACCAGTTATTGGCCACAGAACCCAACTTACTGCAGTTAAAAACTAGTCGTAACCTGAGTCCACTTCTTCATGCTTGCGAGACCCGGAATCAGGAAATCATAGCCATCCTTGTTGAACATCAAACAGAATTTGACTTGTTTGAGGCTTGCGCCTGCGGAAAGTTCGACTGGGTGACCCATCAAATTTTTAAAAATCCAGATCAATTGTCACAATATGCCGATCACGGATACACCGCCCTGGGTCTGGCTGTACAGTTTGGTCAAGAAGAAATCGTACGCTATTTGCTGATAAAAGATGTGGAGGTAAATACGGCCATGAATAATAATTCATTGAACTTTCCACTCCATCTGGCCATCTTAAACCACCAAGATATGATTGCCAAGATGCTGTTGGAGGCCGGAGCCTTGGTAAATGTGACACAAGCCGAAGGTTTGAGTCCGCTTCATTTGGCTGCCAGCCAAGGCAATATCGAGCTGATCATTCAACTTTTGGAAGCAGGTGCAGAGGTGAAACAGCAAAGTCTGGAAGGAAAAACCGCCGGCGACTTGGCAGAAGAAAATGGCTGGAGAGAAATTGCCCGAATTTTGAACGATTAAAAATCGCGAACTACGCTTTTTACTTTCTGGATGTAGTTTCTGATGTCGAGCACCACCGCGGCAAGTAAATAAATGGTTAAAGGAAAGCCAACGGCCAAGAAACTCGAATAAATAAAAAAGAGTCTGATTTTAAATATGGAAATACCCATTCGTTCTCCCAAATAGGTACAAACACCGAAGGAATATTTTTCCAAAAAAGTCAGCAGCTGATTCATCATGTTTTTCTTTGTAAGATTTGTGATCCAATACCACAAAATAAGCATTTTTTCTGATCACAATAATTTTTCTTCAAACTGAGTAAAGCTTGTGAACCCAAAGCCGATTGAACTTTCAGACCCAGTTGATGGTAATTCCTAGTGATCAGATTGTTTTCTGCTGGCAAATGCTCCAACCAATGGATCGCCCTTGAGCAATACATCTCCTGATCGTGGTATTTCCCATAACTAAACAAGAAATTGACCACCACGTTAATCAACCAATTTTGAATGCTGCTGCTACCAATCTGTACGGTATGTTTCTCCGTTGATACATCAAATCGATAATGATGTTCCCAATAAAGATGAACTGGCAAATCGCTAAACAGGGTTCTGATGCTGCTAAAATCGTCCATTGCTAAAATTTTAGAAAATAAATGCATGGATTTGATCACCAAGGCCGAAAACTGCGCCAATCTGATGGTGGGAAAATTAGCTGGTCTCAAGCGCATGTATTTCCAAACACCAGGTTCAATTGGTTTTAAACCATACTTTTTTCTCAAGAAATCATATTCAACTTTAAGTTTAGCAGGATAATCATCCACGAAATCACTACCTAATGAGCCCGCCTGACCAAAAATAAGCGCCTCAATTTGCAGCGACTTGTTTTTATGCTTCGCCAGTACTTGTTGAGGAAGTGATTTTGCAAGACATTCAAAAGGTAACACATTGGTTTTAAAACCGAAATGTTTAGCCAAATAGATGTAAAAAGCATCATCCCAACTTCCCTTTTGCTGAATAAACAGTTCCGTTATTTCTTGTTGCTTTTCCGCCAAGCGTTCCATCATCACCCGATTTAAAAATGCCTGTTGATAGCATTCGTCAACCCTGGCTAATGCCTTGGCACAGGGAATCCAGGACTGTTCCACCATTAATTGTTTGTAAGTTTTGATGAGTGCTGATGGGATGATCGATTTGAGCTCCAGAACGGGAATTTCTGTGCCATCTTTTCTGAAAACAGCTCGATCGTGTTCATAAACCACATGGAGGATGACATTTTGATAGGCATCATCCAATTCATGCCGATGTTTGAACCAATCGGATGAACACAAATGCATCTCCACATTCCCGGCCCATTTAGTGGTTCCTATTTGAATGAGTACATTTTCAAAATCGGGGCCTGCATGTGCATTATGAAAACCAGCATGAATAATATGTAAGGGTTCGCCGGAAACAGTACCAATATGCTTGGTTTTAAGTAAACCTGTTTTCCAGAAATAATGGAGTAAATCTTCTGTAAAATCCACTACTGAATTTACAGAATTAACTTCAGATTAAAAATTTATCTTATTTAGCTGAACATCCATCTCCAGCTGTATTTTTTGAGCTTCTTCTCGGGCTTTTTGGGCAAAATCGGGGCCATTGGAGGCGTAAATGATGGATCTGGAAGCGTTGACTAATAATCCGCAATCGCGATTCATCCCATATTCACAAACTTCTTGCAAACTCCCGCCTTGAGCTCCTACGCCCGGAACGAGTAGAAAATGATCAGGAGCCCATTTTCTAATTGTTTTGAAGGCCTCACCTTGTGTAGCTCCAACTACAAACATCAACTGCTCTGGGCTGGCCCAGCTGGCTGCCTTTTGAATCACCTGTTCAAAGATTTGTAGACCATCAGCTTGGAGAAATTGGAAATCATGACTTCCCTCATTTGAAGTTAAGGCCAATAAAATGACCCATTTATCTTTGAACTTCAAAAATGGCTTCACCGAGTCGCTGCCCATGTAAGGTGCAACCGTAATGGCATCGAAACTCATACCGGAGCTGTTGGCATCAAAAAATGCCTGTGCATACCGGGTGGAGGTGTTCCCGATGTCACCTCGCTTGGCATCGGCAATGCTCAGGCAGGTTTTGGGAATCAATTCCCATGTTTTTTGAAGTTCTTCCCAGCCTTTTACACCCCTGCTTTCATAAAAGGCAGTATTCGGTTTATAGGCCACACATAAATCATGCGTTGCTTCAATGATCCTCTTATTAAATTCAAGAACCGGATTGGGGAAGTGCTTCAACGATTCCGGTATCAATTCCGGATCGGTATCTAGGCCAACACACAAAAAAGATCGTTTACTGCGTATTTGATCAATTAGCTGTGCTCTGGTCATGGAGAGTTGAAATTTTAACGAAAATAATTAAATTAAGAATGCCAGAAGAATATTTATTTTTTTTGATAGTATTGAAATATTTAGCTAAAATTGTATCGTTATCTCAATTTATCCCTGTTTTCAGGAAATCATCGTAATTTCTCATACAAAATTTAGGTGTACTCAAACCCTGTTCATTTCGGATAAATACATAGCACGAAATCATCCTTTTTATATCATATATTAATTTTTGATGCTGGACTTAGAAAAATTGAACGATATGCTCGTGCCAGAGCTTCGTGAATTAGCAATGAGCTTAGGCGTAACCGATGCTGAATCGCTGCGTAAACAAGAACTTATTAATCAGATTATCGGCTTAAACAATCCATCAGCGCCTAATGGTGATGAAAACTCATTGGCTTCAAATGATGGCAAAGTGCGGAAACGAATCAGGACCAATAAATCTGAACCTACACCAGCTAGAATTCCTTTGGATGATGCCAACCTTTTTGAGAATGGCGATGCAGAGGTAGCGGTTACCGAAGAAGCTCCGGCAGCAGAAAACTTGAATCCGAGTCCAGAGGTTGAATTTCGTGAATTACCCCCTCCTACAGAGCAACCGCAACGTTTCGAACGCCGACCGCAAGATTCAGCCAAGTCGGCCGCTGTAAAAAAAGAAGAATTAAATCTTGATTTCGATAATGCCATTATCAACGAAGGTATCTTGGAGATCATGCCTGATGGTTACGGCTTTTTACGTTCATCAGACTATAATTATTTATCATCTCCAGATGATATCTATGTTTCACAGTCTCAAATCAAGTTATTTGGATTAAAAACCGGAGATACCGTTCGCGGTAGCATTAGACCACCAAAAGAAGGTGAAAAATATTTTCCTTTGGTTCGGGTGGAAGCCATCAATGGGCGTATTCCTGCCGAGGTGAGAGACCGTGTGCCTTTCGACTTTTTAACCCCACTCTTCCCAACCGAACGTTTGAACTTATTTACAGAGGTAGGTAATGTCTCTACCCGGATCATGGATTTGTTCACGCCAATTGGTAAAGGACAGCGTGGTTTGATAGTTGCCCAGCCTAAAACTGGTAAAACCATGTTACTGAAGGATGTGGCCAATGCCATTGCAAAAAATCATCCGGAAGTTTACCTGATCATTTTATTGATCGATGAACGTCCGGAAGAGGTAACCGACATGGCACGCAGTGTAAGGGCCGAAGTGATCTCTTCAACGTTTGACGAACCAGCAGAGCGACACGTGAAAATTGCCAATATCGTTTTGGAAAAAGCGAAAAGAATGGTAGAATGTGGTCACGATGTAGTGATCTTGCTTGACTCTATTACCCGTTTGGCCCGTGCTTACAATACGGTAGCCCCTGCTTCCGGTAAAATTTTATCAGGTGGTGTGGATGCCAACGCATTACACAAGCCTAAACGTTTCTTTGGTGCTGCCCGAAACATTGAAGATGGTGGCTCATTAACCATTTTAGCCACCGCATTGACAGAAACCGGTTCTAAAATGGATGAAGTGATCTTTGAGGAATTTAAAGGAACCGGAAACATGGAATTACAGTTAGATCGTAAATTGTCTAACAAGCGTATCTTCCCTG
>JGI25921J50272_10000325_pt1 | contig 15654 bp, 7 predicted proteins | sample LauGreSu1BDMLBSD_2_FD_50272 | JGI IMG/M metagenome (IMG submission 50272) | reverse complement strand
CAAATAAACTAAAAATGTTTATGACAAAAAAGAAAACAACATATACTGAACGGAAAGCAGAAAGTGTCGAAATAACTGCCGAACTTTTAGAAACAAAAGAAGAATTCGAGGATTATAAAGGGTATCTGAACAAAAATAAAAAAAAAGACGATCTCGCAGATTGCTTTTTACAAGGAATATATTATCTTACTATCAAAAATATGATAAAGGTAGTGTGACTATTTAACAATTTTGTTAACTAATTTTGTTTATTATTTGATTTCATATATAGTTTCACAAATATATATTTATAATGCGCACAAACTTAAAATTAAAATTATAGATTATTATTATTGATAATATAACACTATGGAAGAAGTGATTGACCTTGGAAATTTATCTGATTTAGATAATAGCTTTAGTAATAAAAATAGTCATGGCGGCGGAGGTGGTGCCAAATCTGTCAACTTCGGTGGAGGCCTTGAGTTGCTTATGAATGATAAACTAAAAACCGGTAATAAAAGTGGCGGCGGTGGCGACAATATTGATTTGGATGACCTGAATGAGCTGGAAGACGAATTGAATGACTTGTCGAATTCTATCGGGGGCGGCGGTGGTGGTAGTGGGGGTGTTAAAAAAATCTCAAAGAATTTCAAGTCTGATTTTTTTGGTTCTGCTGGAGCAAGCAGTAGCAGCATTGGTGGTGGTATAAAACTAAGTAATTATAACGACGATGATGCCAGTGATGGCGGATATTCTGAGCCGAGGTATAATAACATCAGCGGTAGTAATGTTGGTGCATCTACTGCAAATACAGACAATGATAATAAAACATGGGATGGGTTTGGTAAGTTTAGTAATATTCCATTAAACCCTGATGCAAATGTGGACGCAACGCCGCAAATGACGAAAGAAGAATTGTTGCGCGAAAAGTTTAAAATTTTACAAAAATTGGAAGAACTGGAAACGAAGGGTATTCGTCTTAGTAAGAAATACAGCATGGAGTCTTCTCTCTTTGAAATGAAGGGCGAATACGAGACACATGTTGAAGAACGTGAGAAGAAGAATAGTATCAAATTTCAACAGAAGTTGCTTATGACTGCAATCACAGGTCTAGAATTTTTGAATAATAAGTTTGACCCATTTGATTTGAAGTTGGACGGATGGTCAGAGCAGATCAACGAAAATGTTGACGACTATGAGGAGATTTTTGGAGAGTTACATGAGAAATATAAGTCGAAAGCAAAGATGGCGCCTGAATTGAAACTGCTTTTCCAGTTGGGTGGAAGCGCGATTATGCTTCATATGACAAATACGATGTTTAAATCCGCCATGCCGGGTATGGACGATATTATGCGCCAAAATCCCGAACTTATGAAACAATTCACACAAGCAGCAGTGAACACAATGTCACAATCATCGCCGAATTTTGGGAACTTTATGGGTGATATGATGGGAGGTATGGGGGGAGGAGGAGGCGGCATGGCAGCACCCCCACCGATGTCGAGTAACTTTAATAACCAGCGTCCACCACCCGCACCTGTTGCTACAAAAGGACCTAACTCGGTTCCACCTCCACGAAGAGAAGGCGATATTTCGAATCGCCCTGACCTGAACTTTGGTAGAGGAGGTATGAATGAAGGTGTGAACCTGACAGACAATTTTGTAAATGCATTTGCAAACAAGTCAATGCGCGGAGCACCACCTCCTAATCCGCAAAACCCGCGCCCTGAAATGAGAGGACCAAGCGATATTAGTAATATTCTTTCTGGTCTTAAAACGAAAAGTATAAACATTCCTAGCGGAAGTGGCAATGGCAACGGCAACGGCAATGGCAACAGCAGCGGTGGCAATGACATGGCGTCGTTGTTTGGTGGCGGTGGTGGCAGCAGCGCAAACAATGCTGAAGAAAAAGGGAGCACGATTAGTATTTCTGAGTTGAAAGACTTGCAAAATGATAACATGCCAAGCAGAACCAAACGCAAACCTAAATCTGAAAAGAATACGATCAGTTTGGATATTTAATTCTAAGCAATACAAATAAAAAATAAACACTACAAAATATAATAAAGATATCAAAATATATTTTTATTATATATATTTTTATACAAACACAACACAACACAACACAACACAAAACACATCCACAAATGATATCTATTGTATGTCTTATACGTAACGTAATTACCACAACGACACAATTAGAATCATTATTAACGAGTGTTCAATCTGTGGTAAATCAAACATACCAGGATTGGGAGTTGAAGGTTGTATGTTATAATACACAAACACCCACACCCGCATCCACATCTATGCCATCATTTGAAGACAAACGAATTGAAGTAAAAACATACGGAGAAGAGTTTAAAACATATATTCAAACGTTTTTACATGTAGTAAATAACGACGCAATTTATAACTATATTGGAATATTAGATGTAAACGATATATGGGCGCCAAATAAACTAGAACTTCAAGCCACAAAACTAAAAGAGTTTCCAAGAATAGACGTAATTGGAACAAAAAGCAGATATGATACAAGTGCTGGTCTAGAACCCGAAATATCAGAAATATCCGAAATATCCGAAATACCAATAAACGGACTATACAATTATAATCTTTTTAAAGTGAACCCATTTATAAATAGTAGTGTTGTTTTTAAAAGAGATGTGCTGCGATATATACAAGAACAAGAACAAGAACAAGAACAAGAACAAAAACAAGAACAAGAACACGTGGAAGATATAGACCCGGACAAAATAACACTATTCTGTATGAACCAGCTATGGCTGCAGTTAAGTATATATGAAGCAGTATTGTATAATATAAATCAAGTCACATTAATGCACAAAACACCATACCAAATCAACCATTATAAAACATGCTATAAAAGCGAATATTTTAAAAATATTATATCCGATTTTAAAAAAAACTATATAAGAATACGATTTTTCAGCGACTTTTGCACATCAGAAACGTGCAAACAGAACTATGAACGAATGTGCCTTTATCAAAAACTAGACTATTATGGGAAAACGAAAAAAATATATTTAACAACTACCGAAACATACACACATGCATTTTTATTAAACTGCCCAACACCATCCAACATTCAAGTTGAAAAAGAATGCGTTTTCGGATTTGCACATGAACCGCCTGATAATTCTTTTTTACGTCTTTATTATAATAATTTCATTGAATATGCCGCGAATAATATAGGAAAATATTTTATCGGCAGTGTCGGTTCATTACCATCGCCTCCGTTTTTAGGACACCATGGTTTCCTGTTTCATGAAACACCTAAAAATATTGGTATGTTTACAAATAAAAAAACAAAAGTAATGTCGATCATGGTTTCGCATAAGTCATATACACCAGGACACAAATATCGTCATGCACTTGTAAGCTATATACTCAAACATCGACTGCCTATCGATATATGGGGCAATGGGGCAAAAATGTATAGGCAACGATTCCCCGAAAGTAACAATATATATGGCGATTTCAAATCTATGACTGAAATGTGCGACGATTACATGTTTACGATTGCAATCGAAAATACATCTCACGACCACTATTTTAGTGAAAAGATAGTTAATCCGCTTCTTTATGACACGATACCCCTTTATTGGGGGTGTAAAAAAATAGAAGAGTATTTTCCTAACTATTCTATAAAACTAACAGGTAATATAAATATGGATATGATTACGATAGGGAGGGTTTTAAAAAATCCGCAATATTTCATGACAAAGCATAAAGCAAATATAGAAGAAGTATTGGACAAAGTGAATCTTATTAAAAATGTTGAAAGGTTATTGTGTTAACATACTACCTAAATAAGATTAAATATACGAATAATTATAATTCATAAAATATACATAAATAGATAATAATAATAACTATAGACTACTTATCAATCAAATTAACCAAATTAACCAAATTAAAAATATGAATGATAGTTTAAAATATAATTTTAAGACGATTTGTTTTAAAGAGAAAATGCACTTGAAACGGGATAAAAACAATAATATTTACTTGTTGCAATTTTACGCAGAGAATAACAAGGTTAACTTGTATACTATGATAAATTTAGACATATATAACTTAATGTTTACATTGAACAAAGACAATTTTGAAAAGATTGAAATACATGACAGCATATCGACATCGCCATTTTATCGAGATAAAAATAAAAATATAAACGAAGTAAATGTTCTTTTTCTTTTTAAACCATTTGCTGCTGATTTAGGAATTAAGCCCAAATATATGTATGTAAAGGTGACGGAAACCTGTGAACCAAATAAAAAGACATATACTTGTGTGGATGCCGACTATCCGAATCCGGAAGATTTAAAAAACTATGACAAAGTTGTAAATACGATATCATCTATGGTGGTGAATTTCGAGTCGTATCATAAAATAAATATTAACTATATTTTTAAATTAGAATTAAGTCATTCATTGCCTATTTATATGGAAAATATAATGGGTCTTATCATGAAAAAAGTGTTTCTTAATCTGAAACAATTTATTGAGATGATACAATAATATAAGTGAATATAAGTGAATATAAGTGAATATTATTGAATAATATTTAAAAAATAACAAGTTTAAATAATATTTAATACCATATACTATACATATCTATAACCATAACCATATCCATAACTATGTTCGCAACATTAAAACGAATTCAAGACAAATGCTCTTTTTTTTACAAAACCGATGCAAAGAAAAACGATGATATTAGAGACGCATACGCAGACGCAGACGCAGACGCAGACGCAGACGCAGACACAAACTCACAAGAATTGCAATTCCTACTTGAAAGATGCGACTTAGATTCGGAAACAACGTCAACCCCTAACTATGCGAAAAATATACTAGATAAAATCGGTTCATTTTTAATAAATATAAAACCCACGCTAGTGTCCGCGTTGTCGAAGTCATATTTTATAACCTCTTGTATGGGAATATATGCAAAATATTATGTTCTGTATAAGTTTTCCAAAAAAACAACTACTGACTACAACAATACCATAATACATCTTGCCGAAGAGTTGGCAGATAAAAATATATTTTTCACAAAAATATTTCAGGGAATTTCGAATAATGCGAATAATAAACTAATGAATAAAGAGCTGTTTAATTATTTTATTAACTATACTGATAACGTTAAATATGATGAAAATGAAATAGATTATCAAGGACTATTTGAATTGATAAGTATTGCAAAACGTAATGGGGATGAACTTGTTATTCATGGTGGCGTAAGGAGTGAACCTATTAAATCCGGTGTAATTGCAATCATATATAAAGCTACGCTTAATGGGAAACAAGTCATTATAAAATATCGGCGCAAAAATATCGTCGAGAAGTTTGACAAGTCAATGAAAGAATTAGAACTACTGGTAAATATAACAAAGAAGCTGCCATATTTATGTAACCTGAACATATGCGATATCTTTGAGGAAAATCGTGAAATCATGATGGGACAACTTGATTTTTCGAACGAAGTTGATAATATACACATTTTTTATGAAAAATTCAAAGACGTGAAAGATATTTGTATTCCGCATGTTTATTCGTATTTTACAGAAGAAAACCCGAATGCGATCATAATGGATTATATCGAGGGCGCTAGGCTTGAAAATATCTGCGCAGACGATAGAGATGAATATTCGAAAATATTGTCAAGATTTAATATAAAGTCTGTTTTTTACGATTCAATCTATCATGCAGATTTACATTCTGGGAATGTTATTTTTATGAAAGAACCATGTGATACAAAAACAAGCACAAATACAGAATACACTCTAAAAATAGGAGTGATTGACTATGGAATTATTGGAAAACTGACAAGAGAAGAACAGAATATATTTTTCAACTTTTTTAAGATTTTAGTCTCGAGAAACTATAAGAAGCTTGCAAAGTATATTGTTGAGCATCTATCTGAACCATTAGAGAAAGGAGAGAAAGGAGAGAAACATAATAAGACAAATAAAAATAAAGAATCACTCACAAATACAAAAGAAAAACTTATAAAAGATATTTACAATATATGCTATAACACACTAAGTGTAAAACAAATATTTTTTGGAGGAGAAGAAATATACGAAGTGAATAAAATATTAAAAACAGAAGGTCTTACATTTTCTAAATTCTTTTGTAGGATTGAATTAGCGATTGCTATTTCGGAAAATGTTTGCAATTCGTTATGCAAAGATAAAACATATATCGAACAACTAATGTGCGCCTTTAAGGACTTATTTAGTGGAAGCTATGATAGCATTTTTGATGATGAAAATGAAAATGAAAATGAAAATGATAATGAAGAAGAAATTGAAGAGTATGGTAACTATATAGAATAATAATTATGCAAAATAATTATCTAGAACAATAAAATATATAAAATATATAAAACAATAAATATAAAGGTTATATATATTGTTTTCTACTATTACAAGAACTATTACAAGAAAATGATGAATAGCGAACAAATTATAGAGATAACAAACCAAATCGACACACTAAAAACCGGCGACTTACTACTATGCGATAATCTTGAACAAAAAGGACTCGGATTGTTTGGATGGCTTATAAAGTATGGTTCAAAAAGTGATTTCTCACATATTGCCATGGTGGTTGTAAACCCCGATTTCACATATTTAGATAAACCAATGAAGGGTGTATATGTATGGCAATCCGGCACTGCTCAGATACCCGACGCCGAAGATGGTAAGAGAAAAATAGGGGTGCAGCTTACACCTATCGTCGATTTTATAACCACATATAAGGGAAAAATATATTTGCGAAGATTGCGCGTTCATTTTGCGGATGATATTATCGAAAACAATACAACGATGATTAGTATTAACATAACTGATTTGAATGGTGTTGGTAGCGGTGGTAGTAGTACAGCATTAGTAACTAGAAACAGAAATCTGCTTATAAATACGTTTTCAAATACGTTTTCAACCACATTTGGATATATTTACTCAGGATTCAGCATCTTGAAATATTTTTTTTATAAAAGTAACCAACCGATTGATATTGAATCCAATCAAGATTTGCTTGATACACATAAACAACGACACCTACACTATCATACAGAAAATCCATTTACACATGAAAAAATGAAAGAAATTCATAGTTGTGTTTTTAACAAACCATATGATATCGTAGTGCGAGACTGGATTGAAGCGTATTGCAAGAAAGACCCTGACCCCCAAAAAATATCGCGCTTTTGGTGTAGTGCTCTTGCGGCGTATATATATACGAAAGTCGGGCTACTCGATGAAAAAACGGATTGGAGTATAATACGCCCCAGTTTCTTTTCAAGCGAGAATCCGGAGCTAAATCGTAGTATTTTGATTGGTGCCGAGTTATCGAATGAAGAACTAATATGGTGCAGTATTTGATTCGTCTCGGTGACTAGATACATACATACATAACCACGCATTATGTATGTATTTTTATACTTGAAATTTGATATTTGTATTAGGTAGACACCCTAATTCTTATTGCGTCTTGTTTTATGCTTTTTGTTATGACTATGCTTCAAATGAAAATGTTTCTTTGTAAACCTGGTTGTAGGCGTAGATATGGATGTAGACGCATGTTTCTTTATTTTCCTTGATTTTAGTTTACTTTTTTTTAGTGTATGACGTTTATTGGTATATTCTACTATGCCATTGCTTCCACCGCCTCCTTGTGCCTCTGGACAACCCATTTTTTGTAAATGATAATCATTTTTTGGTATAAGGTATGGCATACTACCTAAGTAACAATAAGAACCTTTTCCTATATTTGCAATTATTTCTTGGGTAGTTGATGAATTAAAACCAGCTTTGCCCTCAAGTGTTAATATATTTTGTCTAACTTTTGTAGAGGACATATCTTTATATCTAGATTCTGTTATTCTAAGATGTTTAAAAGTACCCTTATATGGATCTGGCGTTTTATCTAATGATGACTCACGAATACTATATACCATATTCATATTAGCTCCATAATGTCCTCTTTTTTCGATTTTACCTTCACTATTTATTTGATCAAAATAAAAATCAGAACCACATAAATAATACATATTTTGTATTTTACTAGGATTTCTTGAAATAATACTTCCCATTGGATTATATTCCTCTTCATTAACTACTATCATATTTTGTGGTCCAAATCGTGAAGGATCTTTCCATTGATAATCGACAATAGTTAGTTGACATAAATTAACTCTAGCTTTTAATGACAACAATCCGGTTGTATTTCCGTTGGCTTTTATTAATTTATCAGAGATATGTTTTTCTGGCGCCAATACCATAACACCATAATACTTCTGACCAGCAATTTTAGGGATATTGGTGTCTTTTTGAATAGCTTGATATGCTAGTTCAAACAATCCTATATGACCAAAATGTGGCGGGTTAAAACTTCCACCATTTATAATGTATATACTATTATTACTAGGGTTACTTATTTCACTATTTATCTGATCAACACTAAGTTCTCGCACTTGACTTACACCACTTGGACTACTAGTTGTTGTTGTCGATGTTGTTATTGATGTTGAAGTTATAGGTGCAGGTGCAGGTGCAGTTATAGGTGCGACTGCTGGTATTTCTATTTCTGCATACACAGGTAAATGGTCTGAGAAATAATTTAAATTTCCTATAGGAGGTTTAGGTTTTTGTAACTTCTTCTGCCCATATGCCCAATAGTTTACAATATTTAATTTATTAGAATAAATCTGGTCAAAGGCGCTAGTAAAACCTGGAGATTCACTTTTTGTAACACAACATGTAGGTGATTTCTGTTTATCAGAAGGCGAAGGATTTGTTGCCAATGTTTTGAATTGTCCCGAACTATTTGAAAAGACTCCTTCTTTCCCATTTTCACCAAGCATTGCTAAGTATTCTTGTGCTCTGTCAGGACCGCAGTTAAAATCGCCTCCAAATACAATACTATATTCTTTTAATTCTGTTGGAATTCTTTTTCTAAGCATAATTCCAAGTTCGGTTATTGCATAAGTCATAAGATTATTATTATATTTGGTATTTTGTTTATTTACTTCTTGTATTTGTATAGGGGTATGATAAAGTAGTATTTCAAATTTTTTGTTGTAATGCGGTGCATGTATATTGATTAGAATCATTTTTTTATCTTTAAATACCAAAACAATATAAGGCCTTGAACCACCAGAGACTATCCATTGGCTAGGTGTAGTTGTATCTCCATTTAATGCATGTAATGGAGTATTAGGAACACTAGTTAAGTTCCCCATAAAATAATCGCTAGGAGGAGAAGAAAAAAAACGTTTAGAACATAATGTAGTCGCAGTTTCACCATTTCCATTGGCAGAACCGGCCTTAAAACTATACACATAATATTCATCTGGTTGTGATAATGAAGGGGGTTTTGGTGTATATGTCATGACAAAAGGGCGTTGTGATGTATCAGTAAAACTTACAGGATATCCTGTAAACGTACTCCGAATTTGATCTGTTCGAACAAATTCTTGTAAAAATATAACTTGAGTGCCTTGTTCTATTTGTCTCATAATTTCATCCATAATATTTTTTTTACACGGATTTTCAGGATTTATACCAAAATTATTACAATATCTTGTATCATCGTCATTTTTATGGTCTTTGGGACTAAATGCGGCAAACCAAGTATTAAATGACATTACTTTTAAAGTAGTGGCGGGAGCAGGAGCAGGAGCAGAAGTAGGAACAGGTTTAGGTCCTAGAGCAGGTGCAGACGCAGGTGCAGCAGCAAGAACAGGTGCAGGAGCAGGTGTTTCTCCTTTGGCTAATTTTTCTAAGTCTTCTATTATTTTATTTATTGCCAATGTTCTTTTAGGTGTAATATTTGGTTCCTTATATATATTAGGATAACTATCAAATTCATGTGGTAGTTTAATTTGTAATTTTAGAAATATTTCTTTTATAAAATTCTTTAATTTGGGTGATAACACATTGTTTCCTGCGGTATATATATTAAAAAAATTAATCATAATCGTTATAACAGCATCTTTATAAATTTTATCAGGATTTTTTCTACATTCATCTATAATTTTTTGTATTTCTGATTGTTCTTTTGGAATAAATGGATGAATGCTAATCATAGGAACAGGTAACCACATAATCATACCACCATTACCCTGAGGGTTAAAAGTATTAATTTTAAATACATCATTATAATTATTTTTATCGATTAAACCAGAGAATGCGCTACTACCATTAAACGGAAACCATACTTTATAGTAGTCAATACCACCTACTTTTTTAAAATCATAGTAAAATAAAAAAGAACCAGCAAAAACACTATGCACATATTTTGTAGTTTCACTGAAAGTAAAATCTTCTAATTTTAAACTATCAATAGTATACTCTTCCATCTTAGTCTTGTCATCACTTTGTTTAAAAAAATTATATCTATCTTGAGATACAACTACATATCCTCGAGGAACACCAAGATTAAGAAACTCTTTTAGATAGGTATCTTTTACTAAACTATTTTCACTTATTAAAGTAGTTGCGGTTGATGGTTTAAGTGGAGGAATGAGATTAGGAGCAGGAGCAGCAGCAGGAGCAGCAGCAGGAGCAGCAGCAGGAGCAGCAGCAGGAGCAGCAGCAGGAGCAGCAGCAGGAGCAGCAGCAGGAGCAGGAGCAGCACTACTGGAAACAATAGGTAGAGCCATACTAGAAGGAACGATGCTAGTGGAAAGAGTAGAAGCAGGAGCTTGAACAGGAACGGGAAACATCTTTTGTAACTCATCCAAACTCATTTTTTCTCCTTCATATGGAACTGCTGCAGATTGTGCTTTTTTTACTGCTTCTGCGTCTGCTTCGCGTCCTTCTTTTATTTGTTTAGTTATAAGACTAATATGTTGTAATATTGCAGGTGTAGTTATATCAAAAACACCACCAATGGCAACACTATTTGACGGGTTAACTTTATTCGGAAATAAAGGAAAATTGGGGTTAGGATTTCTTGCGGGTATCATTTTGTGCATTACATTGTCACTATTTGGGTCAGTATTGCATATTTTAAAATTATCACAACAAATTATCAATTCAGATATTGATGAACCTGAACGTTGTTCAAGTGGATAAGTATCGCCAACTAACTTAGGGTTAAAATTTCTATGAACAGAATGATAACCAGCTACTCGAATTTTACCTACACGTAAATATGTTAATATAATCATACTTTTTACAAAGTTATTAACGTAGACATCAAAAGGCGGATTAATATCTTGTTTCCACTTAGTTGTTATATCTGTTGTCAATAATTTTAATGCAGATTTAAGTTTAGGATTACCATCAGAACCTGTAACCATATCATCTCTAAAAAGTCCGGAAACAATAAAAGGATTATTATATAAATTAGTAGTTCGTAAACCATAAGACTGCATATTAAATCGTAGTTTATAAATAAATACAGCCATTAGAACAAGTTGCATAACATCTTTTGGTAAACTAGATGATCCTGATTTTTGAGATATATCAGTAGTATCAAATTTTATATTGCAAATTCCATATAATGGATTACTAGTAAAATTGGATTTTGGTATATATAATGTATCTTTCATATCAAAACATGGCAATGGTGGACCACTTTTCGAAGATTTTTTTTTAGAAGGTGGAGGAGGAGGTTTTTTTATTACCCTACCATACCCAACTACTTCTGTGGTGTCTTTATCATACCATGTTGGTGCTCCACCTCCTTGTTCTATCATTTCATCTTTTTCGGCTGTTTTATCTTCTTCACCTTCTGCATTTTCTATAACTTCTTCATCGTTATTACTTTCAACTACTTCTTTTAAAGTCTCATCATTTTCAAATTCTCTGTTTTCGCTACTCATTGCATTTTCTACTTGTTCATCATTAGTTGGTTGTTGGTTTAATTCAAGCTCCACGGGAGGAACCTCTGCTACAGGTTTAAATCTAATATAGACCATAGATGCAAAAGACTTATTTCTACACATAGAGTCATATTCATCTTTAAAATTAGGTAACGTTGAAGAAAAATCTTTAAAATTACTATCAAATTTTTTTTTAATATTTTCTGAACAAAAAGCTGCTCCTATTCGAACATCATAACGTAGTTTATTTTCAATTTCAAATTTACTTTTTTTAACCATAGTTAAATTTCCTAGTGCAACTTTTTTTCCATATTCAGGATACAACATATTTGGAGAACCTATTGAACTAAGATCAGTGTTGTTTTGTAAATCACCAGAAGTATAAAATACTTGTTCAAAAAAGTAAACAAAGTCATATGAATCTTTGTATTTTTCATATATATCACTGATGCAATTCAGACCTTCAGAATCATGTGTAGAAATTAAATTTTCATGTATTTTACTAAAATAAAAATTAAGGCGCTCTCTATAAGTTGATAATTCATTAATATTACGTAACATTTCTATTTTCTTTTCCTTTTCATTATCATCATAATCTGAAACAGCTTTTTTAACACAATTTTTATATACATCCAAAGAACATTGCACATTTTGAAAACAATAAATATCCGCCTGACATTCATCCATTGCAGCGAATAGTCTTTGTTTTCGTTTCTCCCACGTGTTATCATTTTTCCATGCAACTCCGGCAAATGAATTTTCAATCTTAAAATAAAATTCTTGAAGCTCTACCTCCCCAAGTAGTGAATACTGAATAAGTGACACTTGTAAAACACCGGGGTCAAGTGGAGACATCAGTGGATTCTGTATTGACTTAAGTGCATTTTTGATAAAAGAAGGAACTATTTTATTAAGTATACCTTCACCTTTGCCTTTGCCAAAAGTCGGGAGTGGTAAAAGCGCTTTCCATTCTTTCAACGTTTTAGACTCAAAATTATTTTTCCATTCATTGCGTATAATTGCACCCTTTACTCCACATGATTCGAGGAAGGTGCCTTTCCTATCACTTGGAAGTTTCCCAGGTTCTAATTTTTCAAGAAATAATTTTAAACTTATATAATAACTTGCATTCATGCGTTTTAGTAATTTAGATTTACTACTAAGTTGTTTAAAAGCATCATTCCAGTCTACAGAATTTATAATATATTGATTACCTGAGTAATTGAATGAATTCTTATATGAAAAAAATATACCCAATATGAATTTTATATTATGTTTTATGATATCGTCAATTTCACTAATTGAGTCCGGCGATAAAATTTTTTGTAATGCTTCCATACGCTTCTTATCATCATAATAGTCGGTTCCAATCTGACTAGCATCGGCGATTTGCGATATTATTTTTTCTTGTTGTAAAATTCCAATAGTCATTTGTAGTAATCGGTTTTGAAAATTTGATATTACTATATTATCTGATATTTGTTTACCTCCTAATACATTATAAATAGTTACTATTGGAACCATAACAAGTTCACCCGATGCAAGGGTAGTTCTACTTTTAGAACTTTGAATAATAGTCTGCATATTGTTTTGACTTATTTGAACAGCATAAACAATAACAGGTAAAATGTCTTTATCTTTTTTTATATCATCTAGTTGTTTTTTGTATAAATCAATTTCGGCAACTGATGTACGTAAACTATCTTCTTTATTTTCAAGATTTTTTTGATCTTCTTCAAGTTCGGCTGTATAACTTGATAGTATTTGTAATTTATCAGCTCTTTCTAGACTTGTATTCTGTTGAGTTTCATCAATACTATATTTTATATCTTTAATTTTTTGTTTAAGATTATTTATTTCTGTATTAAGTTTATTTTTTTTTAAAATTTCTCTATCGTAATCACCTTGAATTTTAACTTCATTAATTTCTACACCATCTTTTTCATGAGGAGGAGTATACAATAAATATTTTGTTGCAAGATTTGGAGGAAAATTTGACATTCCTGTTTTTAAAGAAAATTCTTTTCTAATTGTGTTATAAATAGTATCAGATTTTGTTACTTCAGTTTCAGTTTCAATGCTTACTTGTGTATTTCCAATTATATTTTTAGTCGTATTATCAACATAACCTCCAATTAAACTATAATCATTGCCATCTTTTACCATTAACATCATAGGTCTATTTGCATTTGTATTTCTACCTGTTCCCGATAGTTGTGCCTGTTGACGTGATTCTTGTGGGGATGGAATACTATATAAAAATATAAATGTTCTTCCTATTTTTTGTGGTTTTTCACTTGTAGACCAAAATCTAATTTTTGTTCCTTTTATTTTATCATTTATATATTCTTTAAGAGATGGTTCTGATGTTTTCTCACGAGTAACAGGTCCAAAAATGTTTCTAAACTCACTTTCTACATTACTTATTACAACTTTATTACCTTTACTATCTAATATCGGACCCAGTGCCTTTTCAACATTTATAGGTTGATTACTTGTATCTCTTATCGTGACAGGGTTACCTAGTTTTTTCAAAAATCCTCTAAACGCTCTAAGATTAAAAAAAGTATCAACTTGGCTTTTTAGTGTAGAATATGGTGGAAAACCAGCATTTGAAAATTTAATGAGGGAAGCAATATAAGGTTCGGCATTCTGGTCTACACGACTCGAAATACTTGTTGCTTGAACATTAAGACCACTTACACCACCCATACCATAAATAGGTTCAGCACCACCCCCCATTACTTTAACAGGTTGGGGAACAAGTTGTTGCTGAGGTTGTTGAAGTTGTGGTTGTTGAAATTGTTGAAGTTGTGGTTGTTGAAATTGTTGTTGCATTGGTTGCCCCATCCCTGTCCCGGTAGTTATTCCGCTAGTTCCCGAAGCACCAGAAGCACCACTACCACTACCACTACCACTAGCCAACTTATTTGCAGCTTGTTCGTTTGTTACTTCTTTTTGTATTTTTTGAACTTCGCCAGGAGTTTTGGTATATTGTCGCGTGTAATATATACTTGGCATTTTACGTTTTTTAGTATTGCCTGAGGGATTCTTTACAAATATTTCAGGGTTAATATACATTTTTAATGTTCCAATAATATATTTATTAATAGCTTCAGTTTGTTTTTTATTTTCTTGCACAACATCTTCGCTATCATTATCATATCGTGATGACATATTTTTATGATACTATGTTATGTTTATATGATACGATATTATATATTATATTATACGAATAATATTATATATAATAATTATTTAATATTTATTTATGTGTTAATTATTTAAAACTTGTTCAAATCATACGACTCTAAATAGTTCAACTGATTTTGTTTAAATTTTTGAACTTTTGCTTTTTCTAATACTTCCAAAGCGTCATTGATTTCTTTTTCAGAAAGAATTTTGTTATCCACTAGTTCATTCATTCTACGTGATCGAATAAATTTCTTCGGCAGTAAACAATACCTACTTTTTTCATTCATAATAAAATCGGCTAAAACTATAAAAACCGCAGTTAACCCAAGTGACATATAAATATTTCTTGTTGCCATCCATGATATGGTAAAAACCATGATTTCTTTTGTAAGTGCGTACTTAATATACGATTCGGTAGACTCGTCTAAATTAAGTTGGATATATCTTGAACCAATATTTAAACAAATCATCATAATTCCAGCAAAAAAAGTGCTGGAATTTAACGAGTTAATACTATTATTTATTATGTTCAACATTGTTAATATTGTTTTTAGTTTTTAGTATTGAAATATATTACTATATACTATAATTATTAACTATATAATTATTAA
>JGI25921J50272_10000324_pt1 | contig 15659 bp, 12 predicted proteins | sample LauGreSu1BDMLBSD_2_FD_50272 | JGI IMG/M metagenome (IMG submission 50272) | reverse complement strand
TTGCGATGGCAACTGCCTTGATTTCACCGGAAGGCTTAGGATGATTCATGCGATATCTGTCTCTCAATCGAAATACGATTTCATAGGTGCAAGATGCCTTTGTATAGGCCCGAGCAAACTGTAACTAATTTAATTTATTCAGGTGTTTATGTAATTGATATGGCTCAAGTTCAAGGTAATAAGGGTTAACCCTAATCCTCTAAGACCTATGTAATTGAGGAAGCCTAAAACTCTATTTTGAGCTCGGCAAGAATGTATTGCTGTAATCCATTTCCCTCTCACGAACACGGGCTTTAAAGCATGTGTCATAGTCGGGCGTACCAATCCGTAATCCCACAGAGGTGCAATCTTGTTGGGCTGCAGACTCAACTGTTCCGCATCCACTAAGAAACATGGTGATAAAAAGAGGGGCTACAAGAATCAAACGAATTGGTCTCATGATAGTAATGAGTCTAGCACCTAAATGGCTTGTTTTAACAAAAGAACGGAGCCAGCAAACAGCAAAATAAGTCCATAGGTCTGCTGCATGCGATGCTTACTTAAATTGCGATGCGCCTTGGACCCCAACCATAAGCCAGCGATCATGCACGGAATTAAGATGAGGCCCAACATTAGTATGGGCATATGCAAGATCAAGCCCGTAAAAAGCATGAACAACAGACGCATAAAGACCAGTACCAAAATTGCTAGAAGCCATCGTAGCCCGCAAGCGCATGGGTTGATCCAGACGCATCGATAAATAGGATGCATAAATTACCCCACCTGTAGCATATAGAGCTGTAAAGACCCCACCAATTGCACCAAAGAGAATCGCCCAATAACGACTAATAATATGAATCGGCTTGGATTGGGAACGGGTCAGAACGCGTATTCCATTTGCTGCGGCAAATATTCCTAAAAGGATTAATAAAGGCTTCTGTGGTGCGTTTAAGAGTAAGGTAATCCCGATCACCATGCCTACTAAGGTAAATGGAAACAACCATGTCAATTCCTTTTTATCTGCCTCTCGATAGGATTTGCCTCCCAAGTAAAAAGCTGCGCAGAGATCTAGGATCACCATCAAGGGCACAACAATTTGCAATGGGAAAAATAAAACCAGAATGGGCACCGCAATGATGGAGGAGCCAAATCCAGATATCCCAAAAATAAAATAAGCCACAAACACAATTGCGCATGCAGCAATTAAGGAGAGGGGTGCAATTAGCTCAAAAATGGGAATGCTTTATAAGGTCAATTTATTTACTGCCTAGATTAACACCAAGCGGAATCCCGTCTTTATCAGCAACCGCCTCTTTGGATGAGCCCAACTTAATACGCTCTACTAGGCTAGGATTATTTTGTAGCATTAAATCTCGTGCGCGACTTGCTCGCGTAGCGGCCAATTGTTTTAACTCTGTATCACCAATTACAAAGCTTAGAATAATCTCACTCCGTAACTGCTGATAACGAGCCTCATTATCCGGTAGTGTGATTAAGCGTTGAGCCAACTTAATCTTTCCCACCTGCTGACCATACGCTGATTTAATCCCAGACTGAATGCGCGGGTCTGAAAGGCTTGGGGTCGGTAATGGTTCGCTCGGGCTCAATTTAAACCCCGCTGCATTCAAAATAGCGTGATCTGCTCGGGCGCGCGCCAACTCCAGTTTGTCAGAACCGGGATCATATGCGCCCAATAACTCAATCGTTGCATTAGGACGCTTTACCAATACACCAGCTAATTTATCGAGCTTTTCTTGATCAGCGGGTAAATAGGTACTCTCCCCCACCACCGAATAAATGGGCGCATCACTTTGCAAGCCCAATAAAGATGCCAATGCCCTAAATGGAGCGGTGACAATATTACTAAGCACTGTGCTGATAGCCTGCCAGACCAAACCGGAAGCAGAAAACTCCGGCGAATCAATATTTCCTTTGATACTTAAAGAAATATCAATCACATTATCAGAGTCTTCCAATAAGGCCACAGCCAACCTTAACGGTAAACGCTTTCCCTGAAAATCAGGAATCTCCTCGCCCAATTGAATATCTTTAATCACAAAACGATTTTGACCAAGTAACTCAGCATCTTTTGCTTTGTAGTTCAATAAAAGATCGAGGCGTCCGTCGTTAATGGAATATCCAGCATGCTTTATAAAATAAGCATTGGCAGTATTCAGGGGCACATTCTTAAACTCAACAGAGAGATCATGATTTCGTCTGGGGTCATCAAATGAGGCTTGACCTTTTGCTCTGAAACTTCCTTTATCCGCAATGAACCCGTTGAGTGCGATTGCAGCATATCGGCCAGGCGTATTGCTAACGCCCAATAAAGAACCATTTAATTTACGTATCTCCGTCTTAAGCTGTGGAACCACAGCAAGATCGGAGAACTGCACAAGTCCATCGCGCAATTTCACGGCCTTAATATCCAGTTGAAATCGAGAGGATTGTGCTTGATTTATAGACTCAGTCGAATCCACCTTNAGACTTGCGGGCTTTGCAAACATTCGGCGAATATTAGATAAGCCCTTCTCGTCAAGATCAAACAAGAAATTAGGTTGATCAAATATTAGCTCATCAATCGTTAAGGCGGTATTACCGCTAGCCAACTTTCTAAGATCGATTTGTTTGATATCGACTTGCTTCCACTGAACAAAGGGTTGACGTGGCTTACCCTCCGTTATCTCCACATCAAGTAAGCGCAAATCACCACTCGCCGACCATAAATGATTCTGCAACTGATACTGCATCTGGCCACTCATCACTCCCTTATTAGTACTTAGAGGGCTATTGGCAGGTAATAAAGAAACGATTGGAGCAATCGAAAGATTGGTAATTCCAGTATTAATTAGTATCTGATCTTGTTTGGTTTTGAGTGTTAAAACGAAATCTAATTCACCATCATCTAATTTGAGGTTTAACTTAGCATCCAGGGTGTCTGGATTGGGGCTAGATATCCCTCCCGACGCACGGACCTTTTGCACAACAATCATCTTATTGAGCGATGGAATGAGGATATCAACCTTGCCCAAATCCAAAGAATATAAGGCTTCAATCCCTGCTTGATCAGTTTTACTCGAGTAATTACTTAATTTTTTGAGGTCCAATGAAAAGGGGCCAAGGTCATCTGCAAATTTCGTTTGCTCATCATTGAGCTTTAATCGTGCCTCACGAATTGTGAAGTTCTCAACGAATACCTTGGGAGCCTTTGACTTGGTCTCCACAGCACCGACTTGCTTCTCCGAAATCGATTCAATAAACTCAAGCCAGTTCCACTTTGCGTTTGCTTTAGCATCTCTCTCAAAAAGAATAGATGGGCCATCTAGCTGAATATCCTGAATGCCAATCTCCCCAAGAACCAACTTACCCCACTGCAAACTCAGCATGCCGCGCTCTAGAGAAAATAGTTCTTTACCCTTAATTTGCTTTAGCTTTAAGCCGTACAACTCCACTTTTAAGGCAAAAGGCTTTACAGCAATATCTTGAAGCTCAACTTGGTAGCCCACCTTCTGGCTATATTGCTCCAAAGACCCTTTAATCCATGACGGGGCCCAAACAACACCCACGACCCAAAAGAGTGTGGCAACTGCCAAAAAGCCCAGTGTGATTTTGCTCGTCAGGCGAATTAGCCTTGCTTTATGCAATTGCATAAACCCCTATCCTAAAAAAATACGCTTCGTTTCTTGATCACCAATCACTAATTTAAGTGACATAAATGTAAGGTACGGCAATAGGATCAACCAATAAATTAAGCATAGAGCTAGTATATGAATAGGATCGCCATTTCCAAAATTAGCCAAGGGGCTAATAAAACTCTTAATCCAATTGAAAAAGCCCCATGAGGATAATTCAGATGAATGAATACTAGAGCTTAATTTTTAAACGATAGGCAATCTCACCAACGATGCCTCGCCTAAATGCTAGAACGCAAATCACAAAGATGGCTCCGGTTGCAATCGTGCTCCAACCGCCTAAGTTAGCTAAATAATTTTGTAGATTTATGATCACAGCGGCTCCAGCGACAGGGCCCCATAAGGTGCCAATACCACCGAGAATGGTCATCAGTACCGCCTCACCAGAGGTGTGCCAGAAAACATCCGATAGCGATGCAAGCTGTAAAACTAAGCTTTTGAGTCCCCCGCCCAAACCAGCGAGGCCAGCTGACAGAGTGAATGCAATCAATTTGTAACGGTTAACGTCATAGCCTAAGGAAATAGCGCGTGGCTCGTTCTCTCGAATGGATTTCATTACCTGGCCAAAAGGTGAACTCACAATCCGCTTGATCATGAAAAATGCCAAGATAAAGACGATCAATGCGAAGTAATACATATGGGTTGAACTGGACAGCTCAATCAAGCCTAAGAACTTACCACGCGGGACACCCTGAATACCATCTTCACCATTGGTGAATGGCACTTGAGTTGCCAAGAAATAAATAACTTGTGCGAGAGCTAAGGTAATCATCGCAAAGTAAATACCTTGACGCCGAATTGCTAGAGCACCAAAAACATAGCCTAATGCGGTAGAGCACAGCACTCCACAGATCAAACCAAGCTCAGGGGTCATCCCCCACTCTTTCATGACATAGGCAGTGATATACGCACCCGTTCCAAAAAAGGCAGCATGACCAAAAGATAGGAGGCCGGCAAACCCGAGAAGAAGATTTAGAGATGCCGCAAAGATTGCAAAACAGAATACCTTCATCATAAACAGGTCATATACAAAACCCTGCCATGGAATCAATGCCAACAGTGCAATGATCACTAAAGAAATTTTATCGAGCGTCGAGAGTTTGGATTTCATCATTAGTTAGATTTCCCAAACAGTCCAGCGGGCTTAATTAAAAGAACAATAATCATGATTACAAAGATTGAGACCGAAGAGGCTTGAGGGTAAAACACTTTAGTGAGTCCCTCTATGACTCCTAATCCCAATCCTGTGACAATCGCACCCGCAATGGATCCCATGCCACCGATGACAACCACGGCAAATACCACAATGATTAAGTTAGAACCCATCACTGCGGTTACTTGATAGACAGGAGCGGCCATGACCCCAGCAAAAGCAGCAAGCGCACAACCCGCCCCATACGTGAGGGTCACAATCAATGGAACGTTCACGCCCAGAGCCTGCAATAAACGCGGGTTCTCAGTACCAGCTCGCAATAAACTGCCCAAGCTAGTGCGCTCAATAAAATACCAGGTGGCAAAGCAAACGATCAATGCTAAGAAAACAACCCACAATCGGTAATACGGCAAAAAGAGTTCGGCAACCCGAATGCCGCCCTGTAATAACTCTGGCACAGGATAGCTATTACCTAATGCGCCAAACCAATGACGGAACATCCCTTCTATCACTAAGGCAAGCCCAAAGGTTAAGAGCAGGCCATACAGGTGATCAAGGTGATAAAGACGCTTTAGCATCGTTTTTTCAATCACGATGCTAAAAAGTCCTACGATCAGAGGCGCCAGAAACAGAGCAACAAAATAGTTGATCTGAAACTCTGGCATCCCAATCCAATTACCCACTTGAGTTAATCCAATCCACGCCACCATGGCGCCCAACATATACTGAGCGCCGTGAGTGAAGTTAATCACATTCAATAAACCAAAAATCACCGCCAAGCCCAAGCTCAACAGCGCATAGAAAGAACCGTTAATCAGTCCAATTAAGAGCTGTGAGACTAAGGCTTGCGGGGTGATTCCGAGTAACTCAAACATGACTTGGAGCAGTCCTCAATTACTTAGTGACGTATTTGCACTTCGATTGCGCTAAGGGCAAAGTCGCATCTTTAGCAGCAATAACCTTAACAACCTTCGCTACGTCATTGGGCCCTTTAGACTCATTAGGCTTTTTGACTTCGAGCAAATACATATCATGCTCAAACTTACCGTCAGCACGAATTCTGCCTTTGAAGAGGCCATCATTAATTTCAATGGATTTCATCTGTTTCATGACCGCATCTGAGTTATCCGTTTTTGTTGCTTCTACGGCTTTCAAATACTGCATCGTTGCAGAATAAACACCAGCTTGAACAGATGTTGGAGCCTTACCCTTGAACTCCTTCATGAAGCGCTCAGCAAACTTACGATTGGCGTCATTAAAGTCCCAATACCAACCTTCAGTAAATGTCATACCAGCTGTTTGTCTTAAGCCAAGGGCTTGAATATCGCTTGTAAACATTAGCAATGGTACAACCGTTTGTTTCGATCCCATAATGCCAAGCTCAGCAGCTTGCTTGACCGATCCAATGGTGTCGCCGCCCGCATTAGCTAAGCCAATAACCTCTGCCTTAGACGATTGAGCCTGAGCCATAAACGAGGAGAAATCGGTGGTGTTAATTGGATGCTTTACACCGCCTAATACTTTTCCACCACTAGCCAAAACTACTTCAGTGGTATCACGCTCTAGGGTATGGCCGAATGCATAATCTGCCGTGACAAAGAACCAAGTCTTCTTACCAGAATCGACCACTGCTTTACCGGTTCCACGTGAGAGAGCATAGGTATCGTAGACATAGTGAATGCTGTATGGGGTGCACTTCTCATTAGTAATTTGCAAAGATGCTGCACCATTAACAATCGAAACTCGCTTGAATTGCTCAGCCACTTCCATAGCAGCTAGTGCTGAGGCAGTAGAAACGTTACCGACAATCATGTCCACTTTATCTTTTTCAAACATCTCGCGTGCTTTCGAGCTCGCAAGGTCTGCTTTAGATTGGGTATCTGCCGATGTAATCACAATCTTCTTGCCTAATACTTGGCCACCAAAATCTTTGGCAGCCATCTGAGCCGCCAAGAGTGCGCCAGGACCTTCAATCGCAGAATAAATTCCGGAGAGGTCTGTTAACACACCAATCCGTACCTCATTATCTGAAACCGTTTGAGCCTGAGCAGGAATCGCTGCTGCCATAAAGCAGGAAGCGACTAATGTTGCAATTGCTGTTTTTTTCATTTGAACTTCTCCTTATAAACTTTTTTCAACTTATTAAAACTACACNCCCAATAAAATCTTGAGCTCTTCCTGACTAGCCTCGAGTTCACCCCTCTCGACCGTTTTTACAACTTGCCCATGCTCGATNACATAGTTTCTATCTGCGAGCTTTGAAGCAAATCGAAAATTNTGTTCCACCAAAATAATGGTGAATCCACGTTCTTTTAATGCACGAACCACTTCCGTTAACTTCTGAATAATGACTGGTGCCAATCCTTCAGTAATTTCATCTAATAAAAGTAGGCTAGCGCCAGTGCGCAAGATTCGTGCAATCGCTAGCATTTGCTGCTCGCCTCCCGATAGCTTGCCACCCGGACTAGAGCGCCGCTCATAAAGATTGGGAAACATTTGATAAATCTCATCCACGGACATTGCCATCCCCTCACCCACTTTGGGTGGCAACATTAAATTCTGCTCACAGGTGAGGCTTGTAAAAATACCGCGTTCCTCAGGACAATAGCCAATGCCTAATTGAGCCACCTGATAGGTTGGCATACCAATGACTTCATGTCCATTTACTTTGATCGACCCAGTGCGATTACCAACGAGGCCCAGGATGGATCGAAGAGTCGTGGTGCGGCCTGCGCCATTTCGACCGAGTAAACAGACCACCTCGCCTTTATGCACGGATAAGTTGATGCCATGTAACACATGGGACTCGCCATACCAAGCGTTCAGGTTTTGGATCTCTAAAGCCAGTGAGCTCATCGGGAATTAATGTCCTTGTAGCTCAGAATCAGCCGTACCCATATAGGCTTCCATTACCTGTGGATTTTTTGAGACCTGCTCGTACGGTCCTTCAGCAATCACCTCGCCGCGCTGTAATACAGAAATCGTATTGGCGATGTTTGCAACGACCTTCATATTATGCTCAACCATCAATACCGTTCTACCCTGCGATACTCGTTTAATCAACTCGGTGACAAGACTCACGTCTTCATGTCCCATTCCCTGCGTGGGTTCATCTAGTAGCATTAGCTCTGGGTTCATGGCAACCGTTGCGGCAATCTCAAGGGCACGCTTTCTCCCATAAGGCAGATTAACTGCTAATTCATCAGCAAAGCTATCAAGACCAACCTGGCGGAGTGCATCCATAGCCCGATCATTCAAGATGTCGAGAGAGCTCTCGCTTTTCCAAAAGAAGAAAGAAGTACCAAGCTCTTGTTGAAGACCAATACGAACGTTTTCTAGAGCTGTCATGTGCGGGAATACGGCGGAGATCTGAAAAGAACGAATAATGCCGCGCTTGGCGATTTGCGCTGGCTTTTCTTTCGTAATATCGTGGCCATTGAAATCAATCTGACCTGAGCTAGGCTCTAAGAATTTGGTCAGCAAATTAAAGCAGGTGGTCTTACCCGCTCCATTGGGTCCAATTAAAGCGTGAATACTTCCTCGCTTTACATTGAGATTGACATTACTAACTGCTGTAAATCCATAAAACGATTTGCTCAAGTTTTTTGTCTGTAGGATGAGATCATCAGAAACCACAATGCGAAGCCCTTTAAACCTGAAACCCTAAGAATAGTGGATCTAAATGATCCCCCTGTATAGCGAAAACCCTAATCATTACAGGGCTCTAGAACTTGAAAATTTATAAATTTCCTTAAATACCTGCTATTACAATGAGATATGGACTTTTCAATATCGCCTGAGCTAATTGCCCTAAGGGATCAAACTAGGCAATTTATTACTCAAAAGATCATACCCTTGGAGGGCGATCCCCGGGAAACACCACACGGACCCTCCCCTGAATTACGTCAAACACTAGTTGAGCTTGCCAAAAAAGAAGGTCTTCTTACTCCGCATGCTTCTAAAAAACATGGTGGTTTAGGCCTAAGCCATGTTGCAAAGGCTATCGTCTTTGAAGAGGCTGGCTATTCGCGATTAGGCCCAATTGCCATGAATATTCATGCGCCAGATGAGGGCAATATTCATTTGATGGAACAAGTTGCCAGTCCCGCCCAACAAAAACGCTGGTTGATTCCTCAAATTGAAGGTAAGTTACGTTCCTGCTTTGCAATGACTGAACCTGCGCCTGGTGCCGGATCTGATCCATCGATGCTAACAACGACAGCAATCAAAGATGGTAAAGACTATGTGATCAATGGGCGTAAATGGTTTATCACTGGAGCCGATGGCTCTGACTATGTGATCATCATGGCACGTACCGAAGATGGCCAAGCGACCATGTTTTTATCCGACATGGATGCCCCTGGAATTGAGATTGAACGCAATATGGATTCGATGGATCAGTGTTTTGCGGGCGGGCATAGTGTGTTGGGTTTTAATAATTTACGTGTTCCCGAAGATCAAATTTTGGGTGAAGTCGGTAAAGGCTTTCGGTATGCACAAGTGCGTCTTGCCCCTGCACGATTGACCCATTGCATGCGTTGGCTAGGTCAAGCCCGGCGTGCGCACGATATTGCACTAGCGTATGCACAAAAGCGACAGGCTTTTGGTCAACGGCTCGGCGATCATGAAGGTGTTGGATTTATGTTGGCTGACAATGACATGGATCTTCAAACCGCACGCTTGCATATTTTGCATACCGCATGGTTGCTTGATCAAGGTGAGAAATGTAATTATGAATCCAGCCGTGCCAAAGTAATTTGCTCAGAAGCTGAATGGCGAGTCGTGGATCGCTGTGTTCAAATTATGGGTGGACAAGGTGTGACGGGCGAAACTGCGGTGATGCGTATCTTTACCGATATGCGTGCTTTTCGTATCTACGATGGTCCCAGTGAAGTACATCGTTGGAGTATGGCCAGAAAACTTTTGGATCAAAAGGCATGAGCCCTGCTGAGCGCTTTCGTCTAGATGGTCAACTTGCTTTGGTCACTGGCGCCTCCAGCGGAATTGGACGTCACTGTAGTGAACTATTGGCCAGCATGGGTGCAAAAGTGGCACTTGCTTCTAGACGCATCGATCAACTCGAGTCTATTGTCAAAGCAATCGAACAAAAAGGTGGTTTAGCGAAAGCCTTCNCCCTCGATGTGACCAATATTGAAAGCGTCAAAGCCTGCTTTGATGCCATTTCTGAATGGGGCACACCCAGTATTGTGATTAATAACGCTGGTATCTCGGTGACCAAAAGCCTTCTAGAGCAAACCGAGACAGATTGGGATCAAGTGATTGACACCAATCTCAAGGGAGTATGGTTAGTAGCGACCGAAGCAGCACGCCACATGGTGGCAAGCAAGACCAGCGGATCGATTATCAATATGGCATCGATATTAGGCGAGCGCCAAATCAATGGAGTTGCCCCGTATGCCATTTCCAAAGCAGGCGTCATTCAACTGACTAAGACGATGGCTTTAGAGCTGGCTCGTTATCAAATCCGAGTGAACGCTATCCTGCCGGGATATGTGGTGACCGATTTGAATCGAGAGTTTTTACAAAGCGAGCTTGGAGAAAAATTGCGTCTACGGATTCCGAGTCGGCGCTTTAGTGAACTGAGTGATTTGGATGGGCCCATTCTGCTCTTGGCATCCGATGCTGGCAAAGCAATCTCTGGCAGCACCATCCCGGTCGATGGCGCACATCTCGTTAGTTCTTTATAGAGCATTGCGTGAGCATCTCGTTTAATACAAAAGCGCTCGAGCTATATCTTAAAGATTTAGGCTGGGATACTGAAGGTCTAGAAGTGAGCCCATTGGTAGGCGGTCAATCCAACCCAACATACAAAATCAGTTCCGGCAATCAACATGCGGTGCTGCGTAAGAAGCCAACTGGCAAGTTATTACCCTCGGCCCATGCGATTGACCGAGAATACCGCGTGATGCAAGCACTCTCAATGACAGAGGTCCCAGTACCCAAGATGCTGTCTTACTGTGAGGACGAGTCGGTAATCGGCACACCCTTCTTTCTCATGTCCTTCTTAGACGGACGCGTATTCAATGACCAATCCTTGCCCCATCTCAGCCAATTTGATCGACGTGCAATCTACCATGAGATGAATCGAGTGATTGCTGCGATTCATAAAGTGGATTACCAAGCAATCGGTTTAGAGAGTTTTGGTAAACCCGGAAATTACTTTAGTCGCCAAGTAGGTCGCTGGTCACGCCAAGTGAACGAAAGCACTATTCCCATTCCAGAAGCACTTTTAAAACTAATCGAATGGTTACCTCATCACATTCCCGCTGATGATGAAACGACCCTTGTGCATGGTGACTTTCGTTTAGACAATATGGTCTTTGACCACAAAGAAAATAAAGTGATCGGGGTGCTTGATTGGGAGCTCTCAACCCTAGGCCACCCCATGGCAGATTTTTCGTATCAATGCATGGCTTGGCGAATCCCCCCATCACTATGGCGCGGTATTGGTGGACTTGATTTGGTGAAGCTCGGAATTCCTACTGAAAAAGAATACATAGAGTGGTATGAAACAAACTCCGGCAGAACGGTAAACTCTGATTGGAACTTTTATATGGCGTATAACTTCTTTCGTATTGCAGCCATCTTACATGGGGTTGCGCAGCGGGCGGTAGATGGTAACGCCAGTGCAAGCGATGCAAGAGAAAATGGCCAGAAAGCAGGCCTGTTAGCAGAAATTGGTATGCGTTGTGTTGGTATTTCTTAGTTCAACAAATCAGCCAAGCTATCATTCATCGCCTTAGCAACAGACTCTCCAGAGCAAATGGTGCTAACAAGCCCAGGCGCCTGCGCTAGAACTTCATGGGTATAAAAGATAGCGCTTCCAATCTTTTGTTGGGCAAAGCGATCACCTGAATTTTTTTGAAGTCTATGGGAAGCAATCAATGCAGATTTGGCCAAAAGCCATCCACCGCAAACAGTACCAAAGCATTTAAGGAGTGGGTAAGCACCTGCTAATGTAGCTTGGGGATTTTTGATATGCATCTTCAATAACCAATCCACTGCCTGATCTAAAGCGGCAATGGCTTTCTCCAGTTCATGACCAATAGTTTGCAACTCTTCCGAGGAAGATTGTTTGAGATCGATAGCGCTGGCTTGCATTTCTTTAAAATAGGCTTTTTGCCTCTTGCCCCTCATCCCGAACAATCTTCCGTCCTAATAGATCCCCTGCCTGTATTCCGGTGGTGCCCTCATAAATCGTGGTGATGCGTGCATCTCGTAGATGTTGAGCGGCACCGGTCTCTTCAATGTAGCCCATACCTCCATGCACCTGTACTCCGAGTGAGGCAATCTCAATCGCCTGCTCGGTAGACCATGCCTTCACAATCGGGGTCAGCAAATCCACGCGCTTTTGACTGGCATCACGAACAGACGCATCTGGATGCTTTTGTGCGAGATCGGATTGTGCTGCGGCAATATAGGCGAGCGCCCGCATGGCTTCTGTCTGCGTCTTCATGAGCATCAACATGCGCTGTACATCAGCGTGGTGCAAGATTGGAAGCTTATCTGTTTTTTGTGGGACCTTACCCTGCACGCGCTCTCGTGCATATTGCGCTGCTTGCTGATAAGCGCGTTCGGCAATAGCAACGCCTTCTAAACCAACCGCTAAGCGCGCATTGTTCATCATGGTAAACATATACTCCAGTCCACGATTGGCTTCACCAACCAGATAGCCAATTGCACCACCAGTCTCACCGAAAGACATTACCGCCGTCGGGCTCGCATGAATCCCTAATTTATGTTCAATCGAGACGCATTGCACATCATTACGTTTGCCCAAACTGCCATCGGTATTCACTAAAAACTTAGGAACAATGAACAGCGATATACCCTTGACCCCTGGGGGCGCGTCGGGCAGTCGTGCAAGTACTAAATGAATAATGTTTTCAGTAAAGTCATGCTCGCCGTAAGTAATAAAGATCTTGGTACCACTAATTAAATAGTGGTCACCGTTTGGAATCGCTTTTGAACTCACCGCGGAGAGATCAGATCCCGCAGAGGGCTCGGTCAAGTTCATGGTTCCAGCCCATTGGCCAGAAACAAGGGGTGGCAAATAGAGCGCTTGCTGATCAGAAGAAGCGTGATGCTCTATTGCTTCAATCGCACCGGCAGTTAACATGGGGCACAACATGAATGCCATATTGGCTGAGTGCCACATCTCATTGACGGGTGTGGCTAGAGTAATGGGGAGTCCCTGTCCACCAAAATCAGAATTAGCAGCTAATGAAATCCAACCTGCCTCAATATATTGTTGATAAGCAGCTTTAAAACCCTGTGGGGTCTTCACCGCCCCTTCCGAGTATGAACAGCCTTCTTGGTCCCCCGTCCAGTTCAAGGGACCCAAGACCTCTCCTGCAAATTTAGAGGCTTCTTCCAAAATCGTATTGACCAAATCATCGCTTACTTCTTGATATGCCGGCAGACTATTAATAGTGGAGAAAGGAATCAGTTCATGCAAAATAAATTGCATGTCTGCGAGGGGGGCACGGTAATCGGCTGGCATATTTATACGTCAATAGCAGAAGCGGAGCCAGCGCGTTTACGAAGCTCAAATTTCTGAATCTTTCCTGTGGCCGTTTTAGGAATTTCACCAAAGACCACAGCACGTGGAATCTTGAATCCAGCTAAATGCTTTTTGCAATGCTCCACAATCTCTTGTGGCGTTGGATTTGCACCCGCTTTGAGTTCAATAAAAGCACAGGGGGTCTCGCCCCACTTCGGATCAGGTTTAGCCACCACTGCCGCAGCCAATACTGCTGGGTGACGATAGAGCACATCCTCCACCTCAATACTCGAAATATTCTCTCCTCCTGAGATGATGATGTCTTTGCTGCGATCTTTAATCTTGATATAGCCATCAGGAAACATAACCGCAAGATCGCCTGAATGAAACCAGCCGTTCGCAAATGCTTCTTGCGTTGCTTTCTCATTCTTTAAGTAACCCTTCATAGCGATATTCCCCTGGAACATAATTTCACCCATGGTCTCGCCATCAGCAGGAACGGGCTGCATGGTTTCGGGGTCAATCACNGCTGCGGCATGTTGAAGGTGATANCGCACNCCNTGTCTTGCATTCAAACGGGCGCGCTCTCCTACATCGACATCAGACCAATCCTCATGCTTTACACAAACGGCTGCAGGTCCATAGGTTTCGGTCAAACCATATACATGGGTAATATCAAAACCCATCTTCTCCATTCCCTCAATCATTGCTGCCGGGGGAGCAGCGCCTGCCACCATTGCGCTCACGGTATGGTTGATACCCTGCTTCATCTCATCGGGCGCATTAATCAACATGTTATGCACAATCGGCGCTCCACAGTAATGGGTCACATGATGTTTCCGAATTGCTTCAAAGATATTTTGGGCGTCAACTTTGCGCAAACAAACATTTACACCTGCGCGCGCAGCAACAGTCCATGGAAAACACCATCCATTGCAATGAAACAGTGGCAAGACCCATAAATAAGTGGGGTGGCGAGGCATATCCCATTCCAAGATATTGGAGATTGCATTGGTATATGCACCACGATGGGAATACACCACTCCCTTAGGATTACCAGTAGTACCCGAGGTGTAATTTAAGCAAATTGAATCCCACTCATCTTCGGGTAATTGATATGGAAAGTTTGAATCACCCAAAGCGATGAATTGCTCATACTCGATTGCACCAATCGGTTTTGCTGAGCCTTGATATAAAACATCACTCACATCCACAACGTATGGAAGAGTTAATTTCTTATCGCGCAAGATTGCCAAAGCAGCGCTCATTACCCCAGAAAACTCCGGATCTATGAGCACAACTTTCGCCTCACCATGCTCCAACATAAAGGCAATAGCTGCGGCATCCAAACGTGTATTTAATGCGCAGAGAACTGCGCCCGTCATAGGAACTGCAAAGTGCGCCTCGACCATTGCGGGAATATTTGGGAGCATTACTGCGACGGTATCAAATCGTTTGATGCCATGTTGCGTAAGTGCGGATGCAAATTGTCGGCAGCGCTCGTAGGTCTGCGCCCAATTTCTTTGAATATCGCCATGGATCACTGCGGGTCGATTGGGATACACCGTAGCCGCACGCTCAATAAAAGTGAGGGGTGACTGCGCTACATAATTTGCTGAGTTCTTATCAAGACCTTGGGTATAAATTGAACTTTTCATTGATGAAGCCTCTTAAAGGGTCCCTTGTTAAAAAGTAATTACAAAAATACCCTAATGGCGGAGAGGGCGGGATTCGAACCCGCGGTAGGTTTAACCCTACGCACGCTTTCCAGGCGTGTGACTTAAACCGCTCATCCACCTCTCCGGACCNATCATTATACGGTTCGAAGAGCTTGATAAGCCCTTCGAGCCTAATCGCATNGTTAAAGAGGCTGTTTTAGCTGGTCTAAGATCGCCGGGTTCTCTAGGGTAGAGGTATCTTGTGTGATCTCTTCCCCTTTTGCAATCACACGTAATAAACGCCGCATGATCTTGCCAGAGCGGGTCTTAGGCAAGTTATCTCCAAAACGAATATCTTTTGGTTTTGCAATTGGGCCGATCTCTTTTGCAACCCAGTTACGTAATTCAACCGCAATCTTCTTGGCATCATCGCCCTCAGGCCGCTTTCCTTTAAGAACGACGAAGGCACAAATCGCTTCGCCGGTCATCTCATCCGGGCGCCCTACTACCGCAGCTTCTGCAACCAGAGGGTTAGCAACCAAGGTCGATTCAATTTCCATCGTACCCATACGGTGGCCCGAGACGTTTAAGACGTCGTCGATGCGACCCGTGATCGTGAAGTAACCCGTATCTTTATTCCGAATTGCACCATC
>JGI25921J50272_10000322_pt1 | contig 15728 bp, 23 predicted proteins | sample LauGreSu1BDMLBSD_2_FD_50272 | JGI IMG/M metagenome (IMG submission 50272) | reverse complement strand
TCGGTAATTGATAGTGGTTCATCGCCTACAGTTTCGGGTTCATTCATGTTTGACTCATTAAATAATCAATTTATTTATGTTCACACAAATCAATCTACGATAACATCTTCAGTATTTTTAGTTGGACCTGAAACGTATAATAGTATTGGAAACGAAACTTTACCAACTACTAATAGAATTTTAAAATCATTGAATGCAGAACACATTGGAAACTCAAATATTTCCGATGACGGTACAACTGTAAGAATTAGTACAAATACCGAAGTTACGGGTTCATTAAGAGTAACAAGTTTAAATATAAACGGTACATCTTATACTGCTGCAACATCAGGTACATCTGGAACATCAGGTTCTAGTGGAACGTCGGGTACATCTGGAAGTTCAGGTACCTCAGGAACTTCTGGTTCTAGTGGTAGTTCAGGAAGTTCAGGAACATCTGGAAGTAGTGGAAGTAGTGGTACATCTGGTTCTAGTGGAACAAGTGGAACATCAGGTTCTTCTGGTTCATCTGGAAGTAGTGGTACATCTGGTTCTTCAGGGTCATCTGGTTCAAGTGGTACTTCAGGTTCTTCCGGTTCAAGTGGATCATCAGGTACATCCGGTTCTTCAGGTTCTTCAGGAACAAGTGGAACATCTGGTTCTAGTGGATCATCAGGAACAGCCGGTACATCTGGTAGCTCAGGTTCTAATGGTTCAAGTGGTACATCTGGTACATCAGGTTCCAATGGTTCAAGCGGTACATCAGGATCTTCAGGTAGTAGTGGAAGTTCAGGAACATCAGGTTCTAGTGGAAGCAGTGGAACATCTGGTTCCAATGGTTCTTCAGGAACAAGCGGTAGTAGTGGTTCGTCAGGTTCCTCAGGAACATCTGGTTCCTCAGGTAGTAGTGGAAGTTCAGGCACTTCAGGAAGTTCTGGTTCTAACGGTTCAAGTGGAACATCAGGTTCATCAGGGTCTAATGGTTCTTCAGGTACCTCAGGAAGTTCTGGTTCAAGTGGAAGTAGTGGAACATCAGGTTCTTCTGGTTCAAGTGGTTCATCAGGAACATCAGTGTCAGTATCAGGTACTAACAACACATTAGTTAAATTCACATCAGCATCAACAGTTGGTAACTCATCAATTACAGATGATGGTACAACTGTAACAATTGGTGGTAACTTAACGGTTAACGGTACAACAACAACTGTCAATTCAACAACCTTAGCGATTTCTGATAATATCATTCAACTTAATGGTACAGGAGCAACAAATGCTGGTTTAGTTGTGAGAGACGCAACAGCATCAACATTAGTTTCGGGTTCATTATTATGGAATACAACAACTGATAAATGGATTGCTGGTCCTTTAGGTAGTGAAATTGAAATTGATTTAATCAGTGCGGCTCAAACACTTACAAACAAAACTATTAGTGGAGCATCGAATACATTAAGTAACATCGCAAACGCTTCTTTATCAAACTCTTCAGTTACAGTAACCGCTGGAACAGGTATGAGTGGTGGTGGGGCAGTTGCTTTAGGTTCATCAGTAACATTAACAAACGCGGGTGTAACATCGGCGGTTGCTGGTACAGGTGTTGGTGTGAGTGCTGCGACAGGAGCTGTAACCATCTCAATCGGTCAAGCGGTTGCAACATCATCAAACGTTCAATTCAATGCTTTAGGTGTGGGTACACCAGCACCAGCTACTGCGGGTTTAATTAGGGCAACAAACGATGTCATCGCATTCTACGGTTCAGATAGTAGACTAAAAGAAAATGTTACACCTATCCCTAATCCTTTAGAAAAATTAAATCAAATCGGTGGTTATGAGTATGATTGGATACCAATGGAAGGAATTCATGAAAATGAGGGACATGACATTGGGGTTATAGCACAAGAGATTGAATCAATCTTACCTGAAATTGTAACCACAAGAGAAAATGGATTTAAAGCGGTTAAATACGAAAGGTTAGTTGCACTTCTTATCGAATGTGTTAAAGAACAACAAAAACAAATAGACGAATTAAAAAATAGAATTTAAAAGAAAGGGACTCAATTAGAGTCCCTTTTTTATTTCTATTAACATATTCCCACTATGATATTCACCTGGTTCATAATATGGTATAGATAAACGAAGTTTCTGAAGATTTATTACATCCTCATTTGTAAACGGTTCAATTTCTGTTATAATAACGTCTACGGTATCGGTAAGTGTAAACTTACTTCTTAAATCATACTTAGTGTTTTTTTGTTCGTTACTTATATAATCTTCAGGGACTATACCCAAATCAATTTTATCAAAAAAGGGTTCAACCTCAAATAGTCTATTTTTATTTCTCGTAATTAAACCCATTGTGAATGTTGAAAATTTAAAGACATCATCTTCCCAATATCTAAGTTCATTAAAAGCGTATATTGGTACACCCCATTTCCTAACAAAATTTCTATTTGAATAAATTTCGATTCGTTGTCTATCGTTTTTCATTTCATCACTAAATCTTGATGTCTGAGAAACAAAGTGATATGTAATTGCTGATTCACAAGTTTTTAGTTTGTAACCTTTTAGTTTCGCACGAATAAGAAAATCGTCATCCTCACAAAAACATGGATTAAAACTAAACCCATCAAACCCACCAACATCAACAAACATATCTTTATAACCACTCATAAAGAAAACCGCACCATCATATATCCTATCACTATCTTTCCATTGTTGAACATAGTTATTAAATTGTTCATAATTGAAATCGTGGAATCCTGAACCTAAATCTAATATAACTTTACCAGGTCTCTGATGTCCTTTGAATATAGGTGGTTCTATGGTTGTATATGATAACAATGTATCGGGAGTTAACAGTCTATCTATTGATTCTAAGAAACCTTCACCTATTACCATATCATTGTGAATCAATACTAATTTTTCAGTATCAACTAACTTGATACCAGTATTGTATGTGTCAGAAAATGTTAATCTATCGTCATCATGAAATATTGTTAGATAATCATCAATATCAGACATCTCTTGTAACCATTCTTTCGTGCCATCTGTAGACCCACCACTACTAATAACTAATGGTATTTCGGGATATATATCCCGAATTCTATTGTAACAATTTTTTGTTAAATCTAACTTATTATAAACGGCTAATACAAATGTGATATTAGTTATGGACATATAAAAACTTTTCGATGTGTAAAACTGATCCTTTAAATTTATCAATATATTCTTCAACAAAGATACCATCAGCGGTTGCTTTAGTTACATCTAATCTAAGTTGTTTTGCATACACTGATTTTGTCATAAAGTTACCGATATCAATTCTGTATAATTTTGGTTGTGAAATTAAAGGTATGTAATCATTGTTAACCCAATTGTGAATTAAATTACAAAATACAAAATTTACATCGTTTCTAAATTTTATAGATTCTAAAAATGTCTCAACAAAAACGGGAACATAATAATTATCGTCACCTGACATAACAACCCACTCTTCTTCTAAATTTTCTAAACCATAATTTCTTGCGGTGTGACCCCAATCTTTATGTGGACCATTTAGTTCGGAAAATCTAAATCTGTCATCGTTTTTAAAATACTCTTTTACTTGTTCATACCCCTCATATGGTGCATCTGCAACCACATGCACTTTCCATCTATCAACTGTTTGAACTTTAATGGACATCAATATAACCATTAATTTATCTGGTCGATTATAAGTTGGAATAATGAATTCTATTTTTTTCATAATTTACTTTTTCCAAAATGAATAAATACCCTTATCAAGTTCATATGATTCCCAAACGAATCTATCTCTCCTTGGTTGTTTCTGTGCCCACTCCCACATATGTGTTAAACCTTCAGTTAAATTTGTCTTATGTTCAAATCCCAATATGTCTACTGACTTTTGCCAAGTTGGTATGGAATGTTTTACTTCATGTCTTTGTTCTTTAAAAACTACTTCTGAACCACCAATAACGTTGCGTAGTATTTGATTAGCCTCTAATATTGAGTATTCTTTTATACCTCCTAAATTTATTATTTGTTTAGAAGCTTCAGGTAAAACTGATGCCCTCCACAACGGTGATAAACTATCATCAATGTAACTAAACGCTCTTGTCTGAGACCCATCCCCAAAGATTGTCATTGGTTCATTATTCATATATTGATACATCCAAATACCTAACACATTCCTATATTTGTCCCATATGTTCTGTTTAAGACCATAAACATTGTGAGGTCTAATGATACACCAATCGAGTCCGTGTTGTTCACCAGCAATCTGTATATCCATCTCACAACCATATTTTGCAACACCATACGGATCAATAGGTTTAGGTGTTTGAGTTTCATCAAAAACACCACCATTACCGTGTCCATATACTGCAAGTGTTGATGTGAATACCAATCTTTTAACATTATGTTTAATACATTGATTAATTATTCTTGCAGTTGCAACTAAGTTATTTTCGTAATTATACTGTCGTATAAATGGTGACAACCCTTCGGCGGCATATGCTGCAAAATGATAAACATAATCAAACTTATGAACCTCAAAACAATTTTCAATTGGATGGGTAACTAGATTCATTTGCCAAAATTCTACTTTTGGGTGAACATTTTCTTTGTAACCACCACTTAAATCATCAATACCAACCACATGTACGTCAGGATGATTTTCAATTATATAATCAGATAGTCTTGAACCGAGTAAACCGGCCACACCTGTAATTAAAATTTTCATATATTAAAATTTATAAATTATTAAAACGTCGTCGTTTCTTTTTTTTATGTGTCTATTATCTATTACTTCTATATTATTATGTAGAGACGAAAAAATATCTTTAACATCATCAATGTTTAATACATCTTCAATAATGTAGATTCCGTTTGGTTTCATTCTATTTTTTAAAATATTAAATGTTTTGATTTGATCGTGTAATCTATGACTACCGTCGTCAATAATAACATCAAACATTTTATCTGAAATTGAATCTAATATTTCTTCTTTGGTTGCGTCACCAATAATAATATTGTGTGTCCCCTCTTTAATTAAATTAATTAAATAATCATCACTAATATCCATACCAATAATATCCGAATCAATAAAAAATTCTTCCCACATTCTTAATGATTCACCCATAAACAAACCAATTTCTAAAACAGTTGAGTTTTTCCTATAAGGTTCTAAAAGTCTTTGATATTCATCAATATAAGTGTGGGCAGTACCTTTATCACCATGTCCTTCGGGTGATTGATATTTTTTGTAAATTTCACTTAGACTATTCATATTATAATTTGTTATAATAATTGTTTTGTTTTTCTTGACGATTTATCGATTTGATATGTGTAATAATAAAATTCTCATCTTCTGTTGGTAAAAGTGAATATATTCTACCACTTGTAATTTTTTCGTGTACTTTACCAAACCATTGAAGACCCTTTTTATAAACTCTTCCTTGATAATCAGGAAAATTTACCCAACCATTTTCATTAATTCTCCACTTCCATTTTGAAACATGTTCTTCAGTCAAACCTTCTACAATATTTTTTCTTCCTAAGTAAAATAAGTCGACTTCAGGATTTAGTGAGATGATTTCATATAGATTTTTTATAAGATACTCACTAATCATTTCATCTGCATCTATTTGAAAAATATAATCACCATCACAATAAGAGTTTAATTTATTTTTCCATGTTGCGAAGTCATCGTCGAATAAATCTCTGTAAATTTTAATCGACGAACCATTATCAAAATCCTTTAAAAATGTTATGACATCCTCACTTCCATTTTTATTATCATATAAAACTACAACCTCATCACATTCTCTTTTATTATTGATAATAAAAGGAAGAAGTTTTTTTATTTCAATTAATTCGTTACATACCGTGATTGCAAAACTTATTTTCATTGTCTTTCTCTTGCGAATATTTTAAATGTTTTTCCATTGTTATTTGTAAATATCATATTACCATTTGGTGTGGGTGAAACGTGAATATGTAAATCATTTGGACCCTGACCAAAAACAGTTGGTTCGTCATCATCAAATTGAAAACAAAATTCAACATCATTTGAAGGATACGTTGGTTGAATTGTTAAATGTTGATTAAGAGTTAAGAAATTTGACTCTTCACCTCTAAGTAATTTAAAACTCATTATTTTACTTTAGTTAATTTAGGTAGAACTAGTTTATGTTCTTTAGGTCTTTCCACGAAATATGGTGTAAGGATTTGTTTAAATTTATCAGTCATTTTTGATAAACTAAAGTTTTCATTATTAATTTTTCTAAGTTCTTCTGAATTATTTTTGAAAGAGTCATAATCTTTCACAACAATTCTTAAAACCTCAATAAACTCGTTGTAATTCGCGTTAAACCACTTTGAACCTTTAATGATAAAGTCATCCACAACACTATCATGTACCTCCACTAATTTACCACCAATCATAATAGCCTTATCCATAGGTAGAAAGTCTTTGTGGCCGGACCAATTAGAAGCAATGACTGGTTTTCCTGTCATAGTGAATTCTAATAGTGGTCTACCAAAACCTTCACCCTTTGTAATTGATACCATTGATTTAACCTTAGGGTGATTGTACAATGAATTCATTTCAGAATCAGTTAATTCACCAAATAAAAGATATACAGATGGTGGATTACTATATCCCTCACATATACTTTGTATTCTCTTTCTAAAGTTTTCTCTTTCTTTTACTGAGAATGTTGCACTTGATGTTTTAAGTATTAATGCTGGTTTATTTTCTTGATTATTAAATGATTCCATAAAACATTTAATCAACATCCCAACATCTTTTCTATCTTGACCTAAGTCACCCTTTAACCAATGACCTACAAACAGGTATGCAAAATCTTCTTTAATATCTAAATCAAATTCATCACCGATGTTATTATAAACATTCGTATCTACACCCTCAAATAACACTTCTATTGGTTTAGTAATTTTATATTGACTAACTAATTTTCCTGTTAATTTTTCGGTTTCATTGTAAACTGTTTGTAACAAAACATCTTTAGAAAATTTTGATGTTGTGATTACTAAATCCATAATATTACAACCATCGACCCAATTTTTTGGAGCTATCGTTGTCTCAATTCCGGCGGTTACACCAATATTAAAATTACCTAATCTTTGAAATTCGTTTGGTACTGTTACTTGAACATAAAAATCAGGTTTTGAAATGGGGTTGGTAACTATAGATTTCCTAATCCAATCATGAAATTCATTACCATTTTCTAATGCGGTTTTGGGTGTGTGACCCCAAGCACAACTATCTACTTTAATCTCAAATAAATTCATTTCATATAATGAATGAAGTAAGTCTCTTGAATGTGCACCATATCCACTTCTTGTTTCTACTGGACCTCTAAATAATAATGTTGGTTTACTCATACTATCTTATGTAAATTAAATCTCTTCTTAGGTTTCCAATTATTAAGGGTTTTTTCAATACCCTCTATCATTTTATCCGACATCACTTTAGTTGAAAAATTTTCTATTGCAAATTCTCTTCCAAGTAAACCGATTCTTTTTCTTTTCTCTTTCCCATATAGATACATTTGAAGAATTGACTTAGCAACATCTTGATTGTTAACTCTATCATCGAAAATATATGGGGTTGCTGGTGAACCATTAATACTGTTAACAGATGGCCAAACAGGTAAAACCCATTCACCTTCTTGAACTAGATGCATCGATTTTTCTTTATTATGTAAGGAACCAATTTCGATGTAATCATCAGGGGTAAAGTTGAAACCACATTGGTCTTGTAAACCACCTGTAACATTAACAATGATCGGTGTTCCTGACATTAAACTTTCTAACGTGGTCAAACCAAATCCTTCATTACTAGCAATGTTAATTGTACAATCAACAGAATTATAAATTTGATTCAGTTTTTCCTGATCAAACTTTCTATCGGTTATCTTAACATCATAATTTTTACATACAGATTCGATAACTGTTGGTAAGTCTGTACCATTATTGTCAACAGAAGATGTGTGCATTAATAACAAACATTTTTCCGATTCTTCTTTTGGTAACATTTCACAAAACAAATTGAACGCATGAATCACATCCGAAGTTTGTTTTCTCCTTATGTTTCTATTGTTATAGAACAAAACAAATTCATATTTTTTGTTACCATGAATCATCGTTTGAATATCATCATCGATTTTGTCAATCGGTTTGAACGTATCTTCATTTACACCGTGGGGTACATATGATATTTGTTTTTTATTCAAAGGTGAATATGTACTATGAGTTGTCAACGAACCTACTCTATTAACAATTCCGTAGGTTTGTTTTGAAATACAACCTATCCAATCACAAGATTCGTAGTAGTCTCTATTATAAAGAGGGTCAGGAATATTATCCCAAACATGATAGTATAAAATTGGTACTTGTTGTCTAATTTCACTTTCATTATCATACAACCACTGCCAATAGTGTGGGTCTGTGAAATGTAGAATTGCATCAGGTTTTTCTTCTTTTATTAATGTACGTAATATATTGATATCACCATAACCATTACAAGGGTAAATTTTTAAACTGGCATCCATAACACCGGTTTTTTTCTGAGCATCTTCATTTACGTATACGACTTTCCCCAATTCGGGATGTTTAATTGCTGCACCTAATTGAACCCAATCATATTTGTGTATGGTCCCAAGTACAAATTCTTTGGACATTGTTGATATACCTGATGTCATCCTTAAATCATCAGATAGTAATAAAATTTTCTTTTTCATTAAAATTTCGAACCGCTTGAAGCTAAACCATTATGATTATCAATCACATCTCTAAACTTTTCGTCTTTGTTGTATAAGTCCAAAGACCTATTGACTAATTTTTGTAGATTTATCGAACTCTCAATAGATTTAATTTTAAACTTTTTGTAGACATCATCTAAGATGTTTACACTCGTTAACTTTGTTTCCGCTTTCATATTAGTATATATATTTTTATATATTATTTTAGTAAAATAATAACGGACAAAAAATATTCGTCCGTTATTTATTCCGAATCCTCACCAATCTGTTTTAGTTTATCAACAATTTGATTAACTAAGGTTTCTTGTGACTGAGTTAGAGGTTTAGTGGTCTCCTCAACTAATTTAATATTAATTGTCGGTGGAGGTACCTGATTGGTTGTTTCTTGTCTTTTTTTACATCCGCATCCCATAATATTTTGATTTTAATTATAAATAGTTTGGTTTATTGAAATTATTTTTTTATACTTTACTTAAAATATAACGAATTCTAAAATAAAAATCAATGGAAAAGGACTTTAAAATGGTTAAAAGTGTCTACACGTCAAATTTTGATGCGATTAAAAATATAATGGAATTATATGGAATCGAACAATTTGATTTGGACTGTACATATTCAAAAGGAAATTTTTGGAAGGACTTACCGGGTCCAAAATATAAAAGTGATTTGTACCCCATTAATGAATCTGTATTGGGAGCTAGTTCTGAAGACTTACCATTTGAAGATAATTCAATGAAGAGTGTAATGTATGATCCACCATTTGTTATTGTTGGGAGTGGGATGGGTCACAGGTCAAACAAAGAAGGTAGTTCTATTATTGCAAAAAGATTTGAAGGTTACGGTACGTATGAAGAATTGAGGGTTAACTACTACAATACACTAAAAGAATTATACAGAATAGTGGATAAAGGTGGTTTTGTTGTCATGAAATGTCAAGACACAGTATCAGGTGGAAAAAACTATTTTAGTCACGTTATGGTTATGAATATGGCTTACAGGATTGGATTCTATCCAAGAGACATGTTTGTGTTGACTTCAAATGTTAGAGTAAATGCCTTTAACGGTACTAAATGGGCTAAACAACATCATGCTAGAAAATACCACTCCTATTTTTGGGTATTTGAAAAAGTAAAATCTAAAGTTACTTACGATTTTATCTCACAGGATTTTGGGGTGTCCCAAGGTATAGATTAACTCTATCACCTACTTTCATACCTGAACAAGTACCACCAGGAAATTCTATAACGTGGTCTCCGATTCCGGTATATCTTGGTGGGTTCATTGAGTGTGGGTCTGCTGGTGGGCAGTTGTGATGTATTTTAGATATGGTATTTTTGTTCACAAAGACAATATCTAATGGTATTAAACAATTTTTCATCCAAAATGAATGATGACCCATACCCATTTTGAATACCATGCAACCATTTAGTTCCTTTCTACCCATCATACCCTTTTGTATATCTTCAGGGTTTGTAAGGTATTCTGCATTAAATTTTTGATTACCGATAATAATACTCATAACAATAATTATTTGATTTTTGTATTATTTTAATTATATTATTAAAAATGTTAAACGTTTATCACAGCTACATACCAAAAGAAATTAATCACCCAACACTGAAAGGTATTATTTGGAAGGAACAGATGTATCCACAACTATTAAGTGTGCTGTTATCAAAAAAACATTATAAAAACATATCATTATTTACAAATATGTCCACAAAAAAACAGATGGTGGATATGGGTGTACCATATGATAATTTTGATACAAAATTACTTGAGGGTGAAAACAGTAAAACATTTAGTTATTATAAATTAAAAGTCTTTGAAAATTTAAAAGAAAGATTTTTACATATTGATACTGATACGATTTTATATAAAAATTTTGATTTTGAAACAATATCTAAGGATTTTCTTTTTTCACATCCCGACCAACCAAATTTAGATTCGATAAATGAAAAACATTTAGAAATTATCACAAAAACGTATACCGGATTATTTTATATTTTAGAAAAACAACACAGTGATTTTTTTAAAAAGAACTTTAAGGTTTCTAAAATACCGAATATGTCATTGGTGTATGTTAAGGATTATGATACATTTAATTTGGCGTCAAAAAAATCTATTGAACATTATATAAAAAACCAAGAGTTAATTGATGAATGTGAATACGGAGCTTGTTATATAGAACAATTACATGTTCACCTTAATTTGTTAGAATTAAGTGAAACATATAGAAAACAAATAGAAAATAATTCAAATTTCATATCTAATAACGAATTTCTTATTAATATTAAAGAAACTGATCCGTTAAACAATAGAGATTTTTTAATTAGATGGAAACTTTCATTACCAAAAAACTCACCGTTAAATGAATATATGTTTGATGAGTATTTTTTAAATGATAGGCACCATTATGAAAACAAAGAAATTATAATAACAAAAGAAGAAGATTTAGTAAACTTATTTGATTTCGACTTCTTTGGAATTCAACACCTTACCTACAATAAATGGTCTAAAATTTTTCAATGTATTTGTATTGGGTACATACATAAAAATTTTGGAGAGGATTGGATAAGGTCTGTACACGATTATTACAAAAAAACATATCCCAAATATGATTTAAACACTTTGTCAGAAGGGGAGTTATTATATGAAAAATTGACAGGTTTTAAGTTTTAATTTTTTTGTATTATTCAAAATATTTTATTATATTTGATTTATGGAAAATATATTCGGTGGCTTGATTGAATTCACTAATGAATTAGATTTTGACAATTTCATAAAAGAAATGGATCAATCTGACTCCATTTCCATCATTGAAAAGGCGTTAGAATATTCACACGGACGGGGCGTATTTTCAGTACAAGAAACTTATTTTATTTACAAATGTCTTAAAAAATTAAAAGAAGATGGATTTAACATCGGAGATAATGAATTACAACAAGGTTAAGGACATAGTCCTGAACAAATTAGTTGAAGAAAACCTTCTTGATGAATCTGATGCGGATGAATTTCGTGAAAGATGTCAAGTTTTAATTTATAAAGGAAAATGGTTCAGTGATTGGTTTGATAAAAACATGAAAACTGAAGGTGCTAATAAAGACTCATACTACATCCGAATGATTGAACTCAAAGAAAGAGAAGATGATGTAGATAAATTACTTAGAAGAACAACTGGAAATTATGACGAATAAAGAACCAAAATATTTGACGGATTACTTTCTTTATAAAAAGAAATATCATTGGTTTATTATACCAACTATTGTATTTTTTTATAGGGAAGATGTGTTTTTTGAAACGGGAATTACATCACCAGCAATTGGATTATCATTTCGTTGGTTGACATTTTTTGCGGGTATACAAATTCAAAAAAACATTTATTATAAACGATGAAAACACTATGGACATTCGGTGATAGTTTAACGGCATCTTTTGATGAATCATATATTTGGTCAAAGAGATATATAGATTGGAAAGGTTATAAACCCGATGTTTATGGGGACATAGTTTCAAAAACTTTAGGTTTTCATTTAAATAACTTAGGTGTGGGTAGTTCAGATAACTATTCAATTCTTCAAAGTTTTTGTAACGTATCTAATAAAATAAAAGAAGGTGATTTATTAATATTTGGGTGGAGTTCACCAATTAGATTTAGAATGGTGACAAATAAAAAAAAATGGTGTAGTGTTTTACCAAGTATGGATGTAAATAATTTTAATAATTTAGAAAACGTAAGTTCAAATACATTAACTGAAATATTATTAAATAGAGATAATCTCCCGTATATCGAAGAAGTTAATAGTTGGATAAAAATGATTAATCACACAATAAAAAATGTTGATGTGATTCATTGGTGTGCGTTTGATAATAGATTAACATCAATTTATGTGGATAATGTTGAAACAATAAAAAAAGAAACTGATAATGAAATAGACGACGTACATTTTAGTGAGAAAGGACAACAAAAATTATCGGAGATATTATTAAATCACTATCACTCAGGTACAAAGTTTAAAATTATATAAGTAATAGACAAAATGGTAAATAAAAAAGATTTTTTGATTAAAGTTTTTGGTGGTTTAGTTATTATTGTTTTGTTAACAATAATTGCTATTAGAAAACCACACAACATGATACCACCACCAATCGAAACATGTAAAGAAGATTCTTTAAGAAATGTAATTGACTCATTAAAATCAGAACTACAATTCACAGAGGATGGTTGGGACAAAAAAGAGCATAGATATGAAGATGTTTTATTTGAATATGAATTAGGTTTATCATATCTTAAAGACTATCATTCAAAAGCATATCAAGATTTTCATAGAATAATTGGGATGAAAGAAAGATATTCATTTGAACTTGAGAGAGAAAATAAAAAAAGATTACAATTAGAAAAGTATAACTATGAATAACATAGATAAACAATATCAAAATCTTTTACAAGATATTCTTGATAACAGTGTTGAAAAAAAAGATAGGACAGGGACCGGTACTATATCAGTATTCGGTAGACAAATCCGTCACAAGATGAGTGAAGGGTTTCCTTTACTAACAACAAAGAAAATGGCGTGGAATGTTATGGTGGCAGAACTCTTATGGTTTTTGAGAGGAGACACCAACATTAAATTCCTATTGGATTATAATTGCAATATTTGGAATGGTGATGCGTACAAAAGATATGAAAGAGCTCGTACTTGGGAATTACAAGATGTACCACCAATGAATGAGTTTATTAAAAAAATAAAAGAGGATGAAACATTCAGAAAGACGTGGGGTGAGTTAGGACCAATCTATGGTAAACAATGGAGAAGTTGGGGTGAAAGAAAACACGACTCAATTAGTAACGAATACCTCATTGGGATAGACCAAATTCAAAATCTAATCAACGAACTTAAAACAAATCCCGATAGTAGAAGATTGATGGTATCTGCTTGGAATGTAGGTGAGTTAGACCAAATGGTTTTACCACCTTGTCATTACGGATTTCAAGTTTATACAAGAGAATTGGATGAAACCGAGAGGGTTATTCTAATGGATAAAAAATTAGGTGTTACTGAAAATCTTCCTCAATATTACACCGAAGTTGAAATGGTTAAACATAAAATACCTAAACGATCAATCTCTTTAATGTGGAACCAACGAAGTGTAGATACATTTTTAGGATTACCATTTAACATTGCATCTTATGGATTGTTATTAGAGATTATTGCCAAAGAAGTGAATATGGTACCCGATGAGTTGATTGGCAATTTGGGTGATGTACATCTGTACAAAAACCACATTGAACAAGCAAAAGAACAAATCAGTAGAACCCCATTTGAATTACCAACAGTCAAAATAACTGAACGTAATTGGTATATGCATGAGAAAGTCAAGGAACATTTAGGTGAAAAAACTTTGGACGAAAAACTTAAAAGTTATAGACCTGATTGTTTTGAACTAATCGGATATGAATCGCACCCGAAAATTAAAGCACCACTTTCTAATTAATATGTTAATCCACATAACACCTGATGAATTAGAACCGGAATTTAGAAATAGTTGGAAAATGGGATTCATATCCCAACCCTCAATCGACTATGCTGATAATGCGGTATATGCGGTATTTGAGGGAAAACAAGTTATAATATTCTATTTTAAAAAATATGGTTTTATTATGGATAATCGTTATAACACATATAACATATCTGCTGGTTCCGCGGGAATAACAATAAACATGAAAATACCACTATCAAGATAAATGAAAAAACAAAAAGCACAAATACAAAAAATTGTAAAGGAATGGAAAGACGCATCACCTAAAGAAATTTGGGAGGGAATTAGGGATAATTTTACATTCGGTTTTATTGGTGCAACCTTGGTTGTGTTTATAGCAACAAGAACAGATGTGGCGGTGTTAGTTGGGTATATTGCATATTACTTTTTTATGGGTAGAATCGTAAATAGACCAAAATATGTTACTGATTTGGGTAAAATGATTGTATTTCCGATACCATCGGCACTTGGGGCGTTTATGGGATATAAACTATCCTATGTTTTAATTGAACTTATTAACAATATCAAATGAAAATTTTAATTACAATACCACTAATATTTTTTACATTAAATACGTTTTCTCAAACCTCATTTGAAAAATTTGAAGATGGTGTTTTCACGGAAGATACGGTCTTAAATGGTTTTATTTTAAAATGGTTAGGTAAACCATATAAATTGGGGGGTAAAACGGAAAAGGGTATCGATTGTTCACAATTTAATAAGAGACTCTATAAAGATGTTTATAATACTACACTTGAAAATGTGTGTTATAAACAATGGAACCAAACTGGTAGAATTAAAAGAGATAGTTTACAGGTTGGTGATTTACTATTTTTTAGGAGCACAAGGTCTCCGAGTGGTTGGCATTGTGGTGTTTACATAGGAAACACGTATTTTGTCCACGCAGCAAATAGATACGAAGGTGTTAAACTCAGTTCATTAAGTGAACCGAGATACAACAAATCATATAAAGGTGGGGGACGTGTGAAACTTTAGGATCTACCCTGACCTCTATATTTTTTGGGTTTTTGGTCTTTGGGGCCAAAAGATTTTCTTGCTTTACCTGTTGTTTTTTTACCAAATGAAACCTTCATTGAAGAGGATGTACCTTTACCCTTTGCCATAAAATATATTTTTATTATAAATATGGATATACTAACTTTTTTTATTACTTTTGAATAATAAAAGATTTCAAAGATGATTGACGTTTTAACTCAAAAATTCACATTCGCGATGATAACCCCTTATAAGGATTATTGTCCACTTTCCGATGAAAAGATATTAAAAAGATGGGTTGATGATTCTTTAGATTTATTAAATGAAGAGGATGATGATTTGTTTACACTTAAAACAGAATTAAAAAAATTTGATGGTAAATCTAATAGTAAAATTACATCCCTACCTGAGAAAAAGAAAAGGAAGACT
>JGI25921J50272_10000319_pt1 | contig 15757 bp, 14 predicted proteins | sample LauGreSu1BDMLBSD_2_FD_50272 | JGI IMG/M metagenome (IMG submission 50272) | reverse complement strand
AATGAAAATTTTCGTCAGGATATTGCCTTTGCGTTCGTTGAATCTCTAGTGGAGGTTATTACGCATAAGGCAATGAGCGCACTTGATAAGACGGGTTGTCGTGATTTAGTACTCGCAGGCGGTGTGGGNGCCAATCGCCAACTACGCGCAGCACTAACAGGGATGGTCAATAAAAAAGGCTGGGCTGTTCATTACCCACCTCTAGAACTTTGTACAGACAACGGTGTCATGATCGCATTTGCGGGGGCACTTCGCCTATTACAAAAAGAATTTAGCCCCCCTGACTTACAGGGTAGCTTTGATATCAAGCCGCGNTGGGAGCTTAGTTCGTAACGTTACTAAGGGAGACTAATTCGTGCAAACGCACTATGGTTATGGATCGACTCAAAGTTCTCAGCTTCGATCATTAAGGACAGAATGCGTTGATCATTTTTTAATCGACACGCCACATCGCGCACTAGATCCTCTACAAACTTAGGGTTTTCATACGCATGCTCAGTGACCCACTTCTCATCCGGGCGCTTCAAGATAGCCCACAATTCACTCGATGCTTCGCTCTCTGCAATGCGAACTAATTCTTCTACGGTAAGTTGCGCATCTGAATCTAATTTAACCAACATGGTGATGTGAGAGCGTTGATTATGTGCGCCGTAATCTGAGATCTCCTTGGAGCAAGGACACAAGCTCATGACTGGCACCACTGCCTGCAAATACAAATCTACCTCAATTTGCTCATCAACACCTTGTTTAGCCTCTGCCAAGTAAGTAACCTGGTAGTCCATCCAGCTTTGTACTGCTGATACAGGCGCAATTTTTTTAACGAAGTGGGTATAGCGCATCTGAATACGTCCCTGCTTCGCTTGCAATAGTGGAAGCATCTCTTTAGCCATGGTGGCAACGCTTGCGCTATCTATTTCTTTACGGTCTTGCTCTAAGAGACTCACAAAACGAGACATATGAGTCCCTTTTTTATCTGCTGGTAAGGCCACATCCATCTCAAAGCTGGCAACGGTCGAAAATGATCCATTGGAGCTACGCATCAAAACAGGTTGTTTAATTCCTCGAATACCAACGCGCTCAATCGGCAATGCGCGACCATCCTGATTGCTTTGCACATCAGGCAATGTATTGGTCTTCAAAAAAGAAGTATTGAGATCATTCATATCCGCTATTTTCCCTCAAAATGCCAATAGGGTCTTACTAGGGCTTTATTTTCCTACCGGCACTTGGCTTGGCTTGAGTTTTGAGGCTATGGATTCTGGAGCGAGATCTGGGAAACGTTTGAGTATTGAGGCTTCGATTCCAGCAGAGTCTAAGCCGCATTTAGCCATTAATAAATTGTAGTCACCATGCTCAATAAATACATCGGGGAGACCCAATGTTAATAAGGGTTGAGAAATCCCTAAGCCACTCATTGCCTCTAAGCAAGCACTTCCGGCACTGCCTTGCACAGAGGCATCTTCAACACTTACAAAGTAATCGTGGTCTTTTGCCAGATTTTGAATGAGCTCAATATCGATTGGCTTAACAAAACGCATATTGACAACAGTAGCATTGAGCTTTTCTGCAACGTCTAAGGCGGGGTAGAGTAAGGTTCCAAAGGCCAAGATCGCCAAGCGCTTTGTGCTGGCAGTCGACTTACGTCGAACCTCTCCGCGTCCCAATGGTAAAGTGCGCAACTCTTTGGATGGCGGATTCCCAATACCAGCACCACGCGGATAGCGGACTGCGGTGGGATGGTCTTGGTGATAAGCCGTAGTTAATAAATCACGACACTCAGCCTCATCAGCCGGGGTCATGATCATCATATTAGGAATGCAACGTAAGTAGGCAATATCGTAAGCGCCGGCATGGGTAGCGCCATCAGCACCCACTAAACCAGCGCGATCCACTGCAAAGACAATCGGTAAATCCTGCAAAGCGACATCATGGATTAATTGATCATAGGCACGCTGCAAGAATGTTGAATAAATCGCGACCACCGGCTTCATCCCCTCGCAAGCCATTCCCGCTGCAAAGGTTACGGAGTGCTGCTCGGCTATACCGACATCGTAGTAACGCTCCGGAAAGCGCTTCTCAAATTCCACTAAACCAGAACCCTCACGCATCGCAGGAGTAATGCCAACTAGTTTTGGATCGGCTTGAGCCATATCGCATAACCAATCCCCAAACACTTGTGTAAAGGTCTTCTTAGAAACACCGCTCGATTTAATGCCTTCTTGCGGATTGAACTTACCAGGGCCGTGGTAAAGAATGGGATCGGCCTCAGCCAACATATAACCTTGACCTTTACGGGTAATGACATGCAAAAACTGTGGGCCATTCCCCTCTTTGGCTAGACGTCGTACGTTTTGCATCATCGGAACTAAAGTATTGAGATCATGCCCATCGATCGGACCAAAATAAGTAAATCCAAATTCTTCAAAAATGGTAGAGGGGGACACAAACCCCTTGGCGTGATCCTCTAAGCGTTTTGCAAACTCGCGTAATGGAGGTGCCATCGAAGACAGAACAGAATCAATTCCTTTTTTGGTCGCTGAATAAATATTGCCACTCAGTAGGCGTGCGAGATAGCGATTAAGCGCACCCACTGCTGGAGAAATCGACATATCGTTATCATTCAGAATAACAACTAAGGGCATGGTCTCGTATACACCAGCATTGTTCATCGCCTCAAATGCCATCCCTGCGCTCATGGCACCATCACCAATCACAGCAACGGCAACACGGTCTTCTCCCTTCGTTTGCGCTGCGCGCGCCATCCCCATTGCCGCAGAAATACTCGTCGATGAGTGCGCAGTACCAAATGTGTCGTATTCACTTTCCTCGCGCCTTGGGAAACCCGATAATCCAGAATACTGGCGCAGTGTATCCATCCGATCACGACGACCTGTCAATATCTTATGGGGGTAACTCTGATGACCCACATCCCATACGATCCGGTCGTGCGGTGTATCAAATACATAATGCAAGGCAATGGACAACTCAACTGTCCCCAAATTAGAGGAAAGATGACCGCCGGTCTTGGATACCGAGTCAACAATGTATTGTCTTAGCTCATCTGCTAAAGCGGGGAGCTGATCGCGATCAAGCTTACGAAGCTCGCTAGGGTCGTTAATTGAATGAAGCATATTATTTTTTTCGGTCCACAACCAAGTCTGCAAGATAGCGTAATGCATCTGCCTCAGGTCCAAAATGACTTAGGCTGTTTAGAGCTCTCCCTTTTAGTTCTTTTGCTAGTTCTTGTGCATAGTCTAAACCCTTCAGGGTCACATAGGTAGGCTTGTCATTGGCAGCGTCCTTACCGGCTGTTTTTCCGAGGGTGGCGCTATCGGCGGTTGCATCCAAAATATCATCGACCACTTGAAAAGCTAGTCCAAGTGCCTTAGCGTAGGAATGCAGGCTTTTTAAATCCTCTTTAGAAACCTGGGCTGCAATCCCGCCCAGTTGAACGGCACATATTAATAGGGCGCCGGTTTTCATGGCATGCATCTGTTCTAAAGCAGGCAGATCCATTTTTTTACCAACGTGTTGCAAATCGATGGCTTGTCCACCAGCCATACCCTTAGAACCCGAGGCCCCAGCAAGCGCCTCAATCATGGCTAAGCGCACAGCAATAGTTTGAGCGCCATCAGCTTGTGAATGGTCTGCAAGAATCTCAAAGGCGCGGGTTTGTAAAGCATCACCAACCAATAGCGCAGTCGCCTCATCAAAGGCCTTATGAACCGTTGGACGCCCACGTCGCAAATCATCATCATCCATACAAGGCAAATCATCATGAACCAAGGAATAAGCATGGATCATCTCAATCGCTGCTGCAGCGCTGTCTACCAATTTTGGGTTTAAGTTTTCTTTGGATCCAAGTTCACTCGCGGCATATACCAATAATGGCCGCATTCTTTTTCCGCCACCCAATACTGCGTAACGCATAGCGCTGTGCAATAGTTGAGGGATCGAGTTCTCAGAATCCAAATAATGTAATAGCGCGCTCTCGGCGCGTTGTGATTGCGAGCTAAGCCATGGCTCTAATTGAAAATGCTGCATATTCGAGATCGATTGAGTCAATTAGGTCTCGATGAACTTAACCTGTTGTTCAACCTTGGATAAAACACCCTGACAATGTTTTAGCAGAGCCGTTCCCCTCTGATAAGCTGACAAAGTCTCCTCCAAGGAGAATTTGCCGGACTCCATCTGGCTCACTAATTTCTCGAGCTCTTTTAAGGCCTCCTCATAGCGCAAGGCAGGGTCAACCGCAGGAATAGTGGCAGTAGAGTCGGATTCGGCTGGGTTCATTTTTTTGCTAGGCATATAGCAACATATTAATACTGAATTGATGAGGGCTATTAGGGGTATCCCCTTGCCCTTGAATCTATCTGGTTTCAGAGAAGGATTTCTGCACAAAATTCCCCGATGGGTATAATTCGTTCTTCCTTTCCAATATCGACATGTCGATGGTTGGATTGGTTGTTCCGCTTAGCTTCGGCTGACTTTTTCGGGGGTGGGGAGAATGACTAATCTGGCTACCGCGCAGTTTCTTGCGCCGTCCAACTTACAACTGCCGGTTTCGGCATATTTTGATGTTGATTTATTTCAACGTGAGATGCGATTGCTCTTTAAGCAAGGCCCGGGTTATGTGGGTCACGAGCTCATGGTTCCCGAGAAGGGATCCTACCGTACCTTAGCTGCCGAGAACGAAGGTCGCATTTTGGTGCGCAACCGTGAGGGTCATCAAGGCGTTGAACTACTCTCTAATGTATGCCGCCATCGTCAAGCACTGATGCTCAATGGCAGCGGTCAAGTAGACAATATTGTTTGCCCCCTTCACCGTTGGACCTACGATCTTGAAGGCCAGTTGCTTGGGGCGCCTCATTTTGGCGATAAGCCATGCTTGCATTTAGGAAAGTCACCCTTGCAAAATTGGCAAGGCCTTCTATTTGAAGGTCCTCGGGATGTGCATGCTGATTTGGGCAAGCTGGGTGTTGCCAAAGATCTCGATTTTTCTGGCTACCTCTTAGACCATGTTGAAGTGCATGAATGCAACTACAACTGGAAGACCTTTATTGAGGTTTATCTCGAGGATTACCATGTGGCGCCCTTCCACCCCGGTTTAGGTAAATTTGTTTCCTGCGAAGACCTTCATTGGGAATTTGGTTCCTGGCATAGCGTTCAAACTGTTGGCATCCACAAAGGCTTAAGTAAGCCTGGGACACCAACCTATCGCGCCTGGCACGAGGCAGTATTGCGTCATCACAAAGGCGAAATGCCTAAACATGGGGCAATCTGGTTAACCTACTACCCCAATGTGATGGTCGAGTGGTACCCCGGGGTTTTGTGTATTTCTACTTTGCATCCCCTTGCTCCAAATAAAACTCGCAACATTGTGGAGTTCTACTATCCAGAAGAGATTGTTCTTTTTGAGCGTGAGTTTGTCAAAGCCGAGCGCGCTGCCTATATGGAAACCTGTATCGAAGACGATGAAATTGCTGAGCGTATGGATGCAGGACGAGCTGCTTTAATGGCTAGGGGTCAAAATGAGGTTGGTCCTTATCAAAGTCCGATGGAAGATGGTATGCAACATTTTCATGAGTGGTATCGTCGAGAAATAAATTACCCAGCCTAGATCACCTTAGGAGTCTTTCATGAACCCTATCATTACCGCTAATCAGTTAGAAGAATTAATCAACGAGGGCAGCGATGTCCTAATATGCGACTGTCGCTTTGATCTCACGAATGCCAAAGCGGGCTTCGAGATGTACAAAACAGCCCATATTACGGGCGCTATTTATGTCAATGTCGACCAAGACCTCTCCGGCAAGAAAACTGGAAGCAATGGAAGGCACCCACTCCCTACGCCAGAAGAATGGGCCAAGACCCGTCAAGGTTTAGGAATTGCTAATCACACGCACGTAGTTGCTTACGATAGTCATGGGGGCACCTTTGCAAGTCGTTTATGGTGGATGTTACGCTCCATTGGCCACGCTTCCGTTCAGGTCTTAGACGGCGGTCTCGATGCTTGGAATGGTAGTTTTAGTAGTGTAGGGAGAGCGCCAAAGCCGCTAAGCNCNANGCCCGAAGCGTATCCCTACCAGGGCGTTGTGCTAATTGATGAGATGGAAAAAAATGTTACTNCTCAGGAACGTAAGATGGTGATCGATGCACGAGCACCCGATCGCTTTCGGGGTGAGAATGAAACTCTAGACCCCGTAGGTGGCCACATACCAGGGGCAACCAATCGATGCTTTAAAGAAAACTTAGTGGCCGGTAAGTTCAAATCTCCGGAGCTGCTGTATAAAGAATTTGTCTTACTAATCGGCCAACAAAAGCCTGGCACGATTATTCATTCCTGTGGCTCAGGTGTGAGTGCTTGTCATAATCTTTTAGCAATGGAAGCGGCGGGACTCAGTGGCTCACGACTACATGTGGGAAGTTGGAGTGAATGGTGCTCGGATCCCAAGCGCCCCATTGAAACCTAGGCCTCTACAAAAAGAGTTAATGGTGGTGATCGGTTAGAAACACCACAATACCGACACCCATTGCAATCAAAACGATCTGACGAAGAGACTCTTGCCAGTGGGGTCGGCGATGCATTTGGGGAATCAAATCACTCACGGCGATATAGATAAAACTACTTGAAGCAATAACCAGCAAATAGGGCATTGCTTGATTGGCTTTTTCCAGAAAGTAATAAGCCAATACCCCACCGATTACTGCCATTAAGCCACTCAATGCGTTATAGCAAAGAGCGCGCAGTCTTGAGAACCCTGCATTTAAGAGAATAATGAAATCACCAATCTCTTGCGGGATCTCGTGCGCAATGATTGCAACGGCAGTAAAGATGCCTACTTGTATATCCACCATAAAAGCTGCGGCTATCAACACACCGTCGACAAAATTATGGATGCTGTCACCTACCAGAATCATCCAACCACTGTTACCCGCCTCTTCAGCATCGTGACCATGATGATGGCCGTGGCCATCGCCTTCGTGATGATGGCTATGACGCAATAGTGCAATCTTTTCTAACAAGAAAAATCCCAACAAGCCACCAAGCAAGGTAGCAAACAAATAATGAACTTGGGCACCAGCTAACTCAAAAGCCTCTGGCAGAGAATGCAAGAAAGTCGTTGCCAGCAAAATACCGACTGACAGACTCACCATGTTGTTCACAATTTTGGCAAGCAGGGTTAAAGACAAACTAGCGGCCGTCAGGATGCTAATCAGTCCCGCCCCTGCGGTTACCAAAATAATTAACTGTAGTGTGCTGAAGGTCACAGAGAATCCAAAAGAGATTGATTCGGGCCTTATGCAACACCGTGTTGCTTAAACCAGGCGAGGCATTTTGCCCAGCCATCTTTTGCAGGGCCTTCACGATAGGTCGCGCGATAGTCTGCATGGAATGCATGAGGTGCCTCTGGATAGATCTCAAACTTGGATGCTTTAGCAGAAGGATTAGAGCTTGCTTTAGCCAAGGCGGCTTTCATTTGATCCACGGTATCCACAGGAATGCCAGTATCGGCTGATCCATACAAACCAAGCACAGGCGCTTTTAGCTCAGCAGCTATCTCCACAGGCTGCTTAGGATTATTGGCAGTCTTGTCGCCCACTAAGCGACCATACCAAGCCACACCTGCTTTGACCTCAGGCATCGTGGCGGATAACCACGTAATACGACCGCCCCAACAGAATCCAGTTACGGCGACTTTCTTAGGATCGCCACCGTTCTTTCCAGCCCAAGTGATTGCTGCTTTTAGATCACCTAATACTTGGGTGTCAGGAGTTTTAGCAACAATATTGCTCTGAATCTCTGCGATGGTTCCAAAGGTATTNGGATCGCCTGCTCGAATAAANAACTCGGGNGCAATAGCTAAATAGCCNAGCTTTGCAAAACGACGCGTCACGTCTGCAATGTACTCGTGCACTCCAAAGATCTCACTCACTACGATCACAACCGGTAAGGGGCCGGTGGCTTTTTCAGGACGAGAGATGTATGCAGGTAAATTAAAACTGCCCACAGGAATATCTTGCTCCCCCGCTTTAATCCCAGCAAAGTCGGTCTTAATTGCTTGCGCCATCACCGGCTCTGAAGCAGCAACAAAACCTAGGCCTAAGGCGCTAGCTGTCACTGTAGCTGTGGAGGCCCTAAGGGATGTTTTCATAAAAGCACGGCGGCTGGATTGCTCTTGTTTTATCTTGATGGTCATCATTTGTCTCCTCAATCATTGATTTGTTGATACGGTTAATGCGCTTCTTCCCAATTGTCGCCCACACCAATACTCACTATAAGTGGCACCTTGAGTTGCGCAATCGAACCCATTAACCCTGGTAGGGATGATTTTAGATGCTCCAGCTCATCGGGCGCAGCCTCAAATACTAGTTCATCATGAACCTGTAAAAGCATACGGGTCCTTAATTTCTCACGTTCCAACCAATCTTGTACCGCTACCATCGCTAATTTAATCAAGTCTGCGGCCGTACCCTGCATAGGTGCATTAATCGCAGCTCGCTCCGCACCCTGACGTCGCGGGCCGCTTGCTTTAATTTCGGGTAACCACAGGCGACGTCCAAAGACGGTTTCTACATAGCCTCTGGAGCGCGCTTCCTCGCGAGTCCGCTCCATGTAAGCAGCAACCCCAGGATAACGCTCAAAATAGGTAGCAATGTATTTTTGAGCGGCAGCCCGCTCGATCTTCAAATTACCCGCCAATCCATAAGCACTCATACCATAGATCAAGCCAAAATTAATGACTTTGGCATAACGTCGCTGTTCCGAACTCACCTGCTCTAGAGGAATAGCAAAAATCTCGGCAGCAGTTGCCTGATGAATATCTTTACCCGCCCTAAATGCAGCAAGCAGATTGTCGTCCTCGGCGATGTGGGCCATGATGCGTAACTCAATCTGCGAGTAGTCGGCAGATACTAAGCGGTAGCCCTTTGCGGGTATGAAGGCTTCCCGAATTCTGCGGCCCTCTTCGGTTCGTACTGGAATATTCTGCAAATTAGGTTCATTGGATGCCAAACGACCTGTCACCGCTACCGCTTGTGCGTAGTTAGTATGCACACGTCCGGTCTTTGGATTAATCATTCTTGGTAGCTTCTCAATGTAAGTCGACATCAATTTAGCAAGACTGCGGTAATCTAAAATTCGAGCTGGTAGGGGGTAGTCCTCGGCTAACTTTTGCAATACCTCTTCATCAGTAGATGGCGCACCCGATGGCGTCTTCTTGACGACTGGTAGTTGTAATTGACCAAATAAGATTTCAGCAATTTGCTTGGGTGACTGAATATTAAAAGGCTGTTTTGCAAGCTCATGAATTTCTTTTTCAAGGGCTAGTAATTTTTTTCCTACCTCTTGACCTTGCTGTGCTAATTTTGCACTATCAATCGTAATGCCGTTGCGCTCTATGATCCCCAAGACACGCATCGCAGGCATCTCAATATGCTCATACACATAACGCAAGCCGGGCTCTTGTTCTAACTGGGGCCATAGATACTCATGGAGTCGTAAGGTGATATCCGCATCTTCTGCAGCATAGTCTGTCGCTGTTTTCAGGTCGACCTGATCAAACCCAATCTGATGAGCCCCCTTACCGCAGACATCTTCGTAGCGAATCGTCTTGATTCCTAAATGCCGCTCTGCGAGACTATCCATACCGTGGCTTAAGTGCGACTCCAATACATAAGACTCTAACAAGGTGTCATGAGCCACACCTTGCATCGTAATTTGATAGTTTTCAAATACATGAATATCGTATTTAAGATTCTGACCCACCTTTTTAGCCTGTGAGTTTTCTAACCAAGGCTTTAGTTGTGCAAGAACCCAGGTGCGATCCAGCTGGTCTTCACCAGTACGATGCGCTACTGGGATATAACAAGCCTCACCCACTTTGACCGATAGTGAAATGCCAACTAATTCGGCTTGCATCGCATCAAGGCTAGTGGTTTCGGTATCAATACATGTAAGAGCTGCATCCTGTATTTTATGAACCCATGTCTGAAAAGTAGTCTTATCGGTGATGCATACATAATTTCGCGGTAGATCAGACAGATGGGATGAGGATGGCTTATTTTGGGTAGCTGGACTAGCTTGAATATCTCCCTTGTCTTGCGAAAGAGACTTAGGCACCTCATCGCTACCTTGGGTAGCAAAATTTGGTTTGCTCGAGTTACCACTTTCACCAATTTCTTTTAACCAGGTCCTAAAAGAGTATTTCTCAAAAAGTTCTTTGAGGCGATCATGATCTTCTGGTTTTGCATGCAAGTCATGTAATGAAGCGATATGTGGGCTCAGATCACAATCTAATTTAACGGTTAGAAGCTCGCGGGCTTTCGGCAGCCAGTCCAAGCTAGCGCGCAGATTATCACCCACCACCCCCTTGATCTCTGCGGCATGCGCAATTAAGTTATCAAGATCGCCATACTCGGCTAACCATTTATTGGCTGTTTTGGGGCCGGCTTTATGAACGCCTGGGACGTTATCCACAGTATCACCAACGATCGTTAGGTAATCAACGATCCGATCAGGAGCTACCCCAAATTTTGCCTCGACACCTTGAGTATCTAATTTCTCATTACTCATGGTGTTTACTAAGCTGACCTTATCGTTAACCAGCTGAGCAAGGTCTTTATCTCCGGTAGAAATGACCGTTGACCAACCCATTTCAGCAGCCTGCCTCGCTAAGGTCCCAATCACATCATCGGCTTCTACACCAGAGATCATCAATACAGGCCAACCCAAAGCCTTTACAACTTCATGAATCGGCTCAATTTGGGCAACCAAATCCTCCGGCATGGGCGAGCGATGCGCTTTGTATTCCGGATAGAGATCTTCCCGAAAGGTTTTCCCTTTGGCATCAAACACACAGGCAATATGATCGGCCCCGATTTCAGCTCGGGCCCGACGCATCATATTGACCATTCCATAGATCGCCCCAGTTGGCTCCCCAGCCGGGTTTCGCAAATCAGGCATGGCGTGGAAGGCTCGATATAGATAGCTAGAGCCGTCTACCAGCAATAATTGATGTGTTGACATCCCTCAATCGTACAATCTAGTTGGAAGTGCCTGAAGAAAGCCTCTATTTAGGGGATTCCCGAGCTAAACCTTCAGGTCATTTTTTCTCAGGATAATAGAGAACATTAATTATTCCATTAAGGGCACCTATGGTTTTGACCCCCTCCACCTTTCCTGCCTTTGCCCTCAGCAGCCTTTTGGCGCTTGGTGGCTTGCATTGGAGTCTTGGTATAGCAAACGCACAATCAGGCGGCACTCAAGCTTTGACTAAAGAAGATCTCAACCAGATTAATAAACAGCCCCTAGTACCCCCTGCTTCGAATCCAGCGGGATTGGGTAAAAAAGAGGAGCGCAAGCCTAGTTTTGAATATACCGAAACAACCGGCACTCAGATACGGGAATACCGCGAGAGTAATTTGCCGACAGAAATTGAGGTTAAATCTACTTTTGGTACTTATGAGATGTCTCCTCCGCAAACTGTTTTCCCTACGACTGGTTCGCAACAAGACAATAATTTACTAAGCGTACCCAGTATTCGTATTCCCTTAAAGTAGATTTGAAATAGAACGGTTATGGCGGTCTTTACCCCAGTCAGTCTTGAGGAAATCACTCCTCGCATTGCAACTGATTTTGTAATCGGCGAGGCTATTCTTCTTAAAGGAATTCATGGGGGGATCGAGAACTCCAATTTCTTTCTAAACTGTCAAGACGATGGGCAAGTTAATGAATATGTTCTAACAATCTTTGAGAGACTCTCGTTTACACAGCTTCCCTATTACTTAGAGCTGATGTTGCATTTGGCTAATCAAGGCATCCCCGTTCCCAAGCCGATTGTAAATCGGCAGGGTGCTCTAGTGATTGAACTCAAAGGCAAGCCTGCTTGTATTGTGACCAAACTTCCGGGTCAATCAGAGCTTGCGCCACAGCCAGAGCACTGTGAAGAAGTGGGCAGCATGTTAGCTAAGATGCATCTAGCTGGCCAATCTTTTTCTTTATCACAGCCTAATTTGCGCAGTCTGTCATGGTGGCAAGAAACCGTTCCCCTCATTCTGCCGCACATTACTGACTCTCAAAAAGAACTCTTGGTCTCAGAAATGCAGTACCAAGAAAGTTTTTTTAAATCCGGCACGTATCAATCCCTTCCCGCAGGGCCTTGTCATTGCGACTTATTCCGTGACAATGTGCTCTTTACTAGCAATCAAGGTCAAAGCATGCTGGGGGGCTTCTTTGATTTCTATTTTGCCGGCAATGATAAATGGCTCTTTGATCTGGCAGTTACTGCCAATGATTGGTGTTTAAAGCAGCCCATTCAAAATGGTACCGGGGAGATCGATCGAGATCGCTTACACGCCCTTTTAAGTGGATATTTACAGGTTCGTCCTTTAACCGATGCCGAAGAAGATGCTTGGCCCGCAATGCTTCGGGCTGCAGCCTTACGCTTCTGGATATCCCGTCTTTGGGATTTTTACTTGCCCCGCAATGCACAAATGCTGACCCCCCATGACCCTAGTCACTTTGAGCGTATATTGCTTAGTCGCCGTCATACAACTTAAGGTAAGCTAAGCACCCATGAACCTGAACTCTGTTTCGACCAATGAAGGCTATGTCTGGGTCCGCCAAGGAGTGTGGCTGTTTAAGCAAAATCCACTTGGCTTTCTAATGCTGGTCTTTATGTATGTGTTCATTGCCCAACTGGCTGTGATGATTCCCTTGGCGGGCGTTTTTGCTGTTCTCATTTTGACCCCTGCTCTCTCGGTAGGCTTTATGACCGCCTGTCGCCAAACTATTCAGAAAGAACGGATTTTGCCAACGGCTTATTTAGCAGCTTTTAGGTCTAATAATCCTGAGGTAAAGAAGCGGATTTTGCAATTAGGCTTGGTCTATGCCGTAATGATTTTTGCATTGAGCCTCATTGCTAGCATGGTGATTGATTTTCAGGCATTACTGCCATTTGTTACTAATGACAAACCTATTACCCCTGAAGTCATGCAAACCCTGTACTACTCTCTCATGATCGGTGGAGTCATTTATATCCCGATTGCAATGTTAATGTGGTTTGCTCCTGTCTTAGTGGCTTGGGCAGATATGCCACCTAGTAAAGCAATGTTTGCGAGTTGGATGGCCTGCTGGACCAATAAAGGCGCCTTCTTTTATTACATCACTATTTGGAGTGTGGCTCTCATTGCAATCCCATTAATTCTTGGGATGCTGATGGACGTGCTTGGATTAAGTCAGTACGCATCCTTTGTCGTTGCCCCTCTCTCAATGGCAGGGCTCACGGTCATGTATTGCTCCTTCTTTGCAACCTGGAAGGGATGCTTTACTGGGAATGATGTAGAACAGTTGTCGAATCACTCGGACCAATTCTAAGTTTCTACACCTTAATCAATCATTTTTTTAGAAGATTGACATGTGGTTTCTTTAACTTATAATACGTTGTATACATTGTATTGAAGGGGAAAGTAGCATGAGTACAGCCGTGTTAACTTTAAGAATTAACAATAAAACTAAATTAATGCTTGACCAATTAGCTAATGCTACTCACCGCACTAAATCGTTTTTGGCTGCAGAAGCTATTGAGCGTTATATCGAACTTGAGGCTTGGCAAGTTAAAGAAATCAAAGCGGCTCTTAAAGAGGCTGACAAAAAAGATTTTGTTTCTGATAAAGACTTTGCAAAACTAGTGAGAAAGCATGCAGGTTAAGTGGTTAAGGACTGCAGCTCAAAATTTGGATGATGAAACTAATTATCTAGCTAAAGATAATCCTAAGGTTGCCAAAGCTTTTTTTGGTCACATTATTAAAAATGTTAACCAATTAAAAATATTTCCCGATCTTGGTCGACCTGGTCGAGTAAGTGGCACTAGGGAATTGGTCATACTCAACTACCCTTACATTATTCCTTATAGGATTAAAGGAGATACCGTAGAGGTGCTAAGAGTTTTCCATACTTCAAGAATGTGGCCAAAATTGCTTTGATATGAGGATATAAACTCTCTAGCTTTCAACAGCTACTAACTTAGCGATCGATAGCTGCAGCCATTTAGCACCATGGCGCTTGAAGTTTACTTGGGCTTTTGCATCAAGCCCCTCTCCCTCTAGTGCGCTCACTCGACCTTCACCAAATTTAGTATGAAAGACCTCTTGCCCAACCCGAAAGGTATGGCCCCGTTTTTTGTTCTGCTCTAGTTGCTTCGCGCTGGTCACAATGGCATTNGTGNTTTGATTGGTGTCATCACGTACAGGCACATCGTCACCACTCCACCATGCTTGATCCACACTATCTTGATCAGACTTCTTCAGTGTTGTCCCTTTTTGCCATGAGCCTCCACCCCAGCGAGCATCTTTTGCTTTAGGGGTGAGGTATTTGACATTCTCCGCGGGTAATTCATCAAGGAATCGTGATGGCATGTTGTATCGCACTTGACCGTGCAACATTCTCGACTGAGTATGAGATAGATAAAGCCTCTCTTTGGCTCGGGTAATCGCTACATACATCAGTCTGCGCTCTTCTTCTAGGCCGTGCGGCTCAGAAATACTATTTTCATGCGGAAANAGTCCTTCTTCTANGCCCGTCATAAATACGGCGGAGAACTCNAAGCCCTTGGCGGAATGTACCGTCATTAATTGAATCGCATCNTGCCCAGCCTCTGCTTGATTATCNCCAGCCTCCAAGGAAGCGTGCGCTAGAAATCCAGCCAATGGTGAGATATCTTCAACCCCAGCTTGATCTTCTCCCGGTGGCGTCGCCGCTTGCACGTCTTGTCCATAACCCTCTTCTGCAACAAAGGCTGTAGCTGCATTAATCAACTCTTGTAAGTTCTCAACGCGATCNTGTCCCTCGCGCTCACTTAAATAATGCTGAATCAAGCCGCTATGCTGAATCACATACTCGACNGTCTCTGGCAAGGTGTTGTGCTTAGTTGCATCGCGCAGGTGCTCAATTAAGCGCACAAAACCCGCAATNCTAGANCCGGCCTTGCCCTCAATAAANGAGGCTGCCGCATAGAACGAGCACTGGTGTAGCTTAGCAGCATCTTGTAATGCTTCTAAAGAACGAGCACCGATACCNCGAGTTGGGAAATTAACGACTCGGGCAAATGAGGTGTCGTCATTCGGGTTCTCTAAAAGGCGCATATAGGCGAGAGCATGCTTAATCTCAGCGCGCTCAAAGAAGCGTAAGCCGCCATATACCCGGTACGGAATATTGGATGAAAAGAGTCCATGCTCAATAATCCGTGACTGGGCGTTACTACGATACAAAATAGCAACTTCGCTACGACTCAAACCCTGCGCGAACCAATGCCTTAATCTCATCAATCAACCAAGCACTCTCCATGCCATCGCTTGCCGCCTCATAAATTCTGACAGGCTCACCATAGCCAGCTTCGGTACGTAGGTTTTTTCCAAGGCGCTCTACATTGTGTGCAATTAAATGATTGGCAGCATCTAGAATGTGTCCGTGCGAGCGATAGTTCTGTTCCAGTTTTACAGTTACTGGTTTGTATTGCTTTTCATAAAGGCGCATGTTCTCCACATCAGCACCGCGGAACGCATAAATACTTTGGTCATCATCGCCTACCGCAAAAAGCGCACTTGTTGATTGATGCCGTCCATGACCCGATAGGAGTTTGAGCCATGCATATTGCAGGGCATTGGTATCCTGAAACTCATCGATCAAAATATGTTGGAAGCGCTCTTGATAATGCGTCCGAATAATCTCGTTGTGTTTAAGTAGTTCATAACTTCG
>JGI25921J50272_10000318_pt1 | contig 15818 bp, 13 predicted proteins | sample LauGreSu1BDMLBSD_2_FD_50272 | JGI IMG/M metagenome (IMG submission 50272) | reverse complement strand
CGTATTAAAATACGCACACCCGAGCCTTTGTCGCCTGCGTTTAAGAAATCACTCCAAGAAGAATTTTCACGTGGTCAAGGGACACAGGCTGAAAAAATATCGGCAATTAAGTCAAAGATTATTTATTATTCGCTTGCCATACAGATGATGATTCAGAGTGTTGTTGACCGCGAAAAACTAATTCTGACAACTGCATCGAATGAACCATTTGTCGAAAACGCGTGTTGTAATCCAGGAGGATCCATAAATACTATTCTATATTTCACAGAAAGTGAACCTATTATCTACGACTATGAGGCGAAAGTTCGCCAACTTCGTGATGTAATGAGTGATATTATTGATATGCAAAAGTCAGCCGTATTACTTGATCCTACAAATACGCGGACAAAATACCCCGTAATTCCGACGACATTTCAAGAAGATACGATATATTTGGCGTTTATTACCTATTGCAAATTCAACAGCGACATTCCTGTCCCTGAAAGTGTTCAACATTTGTGCCACGATAAACCCCCTGCGTCATTATATGACAAAAGCAATAGCGAAGAACCTATCAAAAAAATAGTTGAAAAACTGAAAAGTAGCGGTGAATACGTTTATACCGAAGAATCGTTGCAAGCGCTTTTGGATATCGTAAACCGAGAACACATTATTCCATTTGATTTCAGTAAAAAAGAAATATCGTATGCGCAACAGATGCGTGATTTGATACAGGCGTGTCAGTCTCAAGCAGTCGGAACATGCGATGTGCCGGAAGTATTTATGCAGAAGATTCTCACCATTATGGACACATATGACTATAATATTAAGATAACGGAAGACACACAAGAGTTGCGCGAATTGGTGAATTATTTGTCCGAAACAAACTCCGCGATGGTCGGCGCTATTATAGAATTTCTAAATGAACAAAAGCGAATGGACCATCGCGTCCAAGCGCGGTTTGTCGACTTTTTAACAAACCCTGCAAGTTTTAGAAAAATGGGTGTTGGTGAAGGTATTTTATGTCCACGACGCGATACTGCCACATACAAGGGTATGCAATTTGTAGTGAACCAGATGCGTAACTTGATCGACGTTTATCCGAATTTAATATTAAATAATATTGACTATAAAAAGATTTCTATTCCAAAACACTGGGGTCTTTCGCCTATGCATGCTCGCGATATTCAAAATATAATAAAGGTGTATTATTCACGCCTTGATAAATTCCTAAAAGACAAGGATAGTATTTTGACGGATGTTATGAAAAATATAAAAAAGAGTGCACAAGATTGGTTACGATTTGCGACGCATACGCCATTATATGCAAGAGTAATCGATGTAGTGGATGTGGGAATTGAGGGCGAAGATATAGAATTCGACTTTGCCGAAAGTGATATTGGGCGGGGTGGACCAGGGCGTACTCGTGGAAGTGCAAGAGGGCAAGGTGGATTTGTTATGCAAGGAATTCTCGAGTCGAGCAGAGTCGAGTCATCACGTCGCCGGCAGCAGCAAAGTGAGGAAGCTGAAGGACTCATGGAACTATCCGGCAATGTAGTTGTAAGAGGCCAGTATTCTATTTTCAATGACGAGCTAGTGCGATATATGTTTGCACACTATTTGCTAAATGTTTTAATGAAATATGTCACACTTGCAAAATCGCCGCGAATAGTTGTCGAGGAGGCGCCAATTCCCGAAGATGTAGAGCAAGACTTAATGTCTGTTTTGGAGGCCCAAGATGAACAGAATGGCGTCGGACAAGTATCAGAAATGTCGATGTTTGCATCTGAAAACGTTGAGCTGAAAAAGGTAGTTGCCGAACTACTAGGAGTGTTTATCAACATGATGATAAGTGATAAAGCCGCGATCAATGTGAACAAAAAAAGCATCAAAGAAGATATTACGCAGTCAAAAGACAAAGAAAAAGATATTATTACAAGAGAGCTACGCGATATGCAGAAAGATGAGCGCCAGGTTGAAAATCTGATGAAAAACTTGCGTATTGGCGACTGGAATGTTGGTGGAACAAAAGGTCTGCGCTTCTATGTTGCCGAGACATATGAGCAAGAGCGCGCGGCAATGGAGTCCGAATTCCAGCGTGAAGAGATGATTGCAAAACAAGAAAATCGTCTTAAAAAGAATGACAAAGTCACGCAACGTATGCGCGACGTATTTACAACCGAACAAGAGGAAAATATGCAACAAGATGCCTTAGTCGAGGCTGAAATAGAAGATGACTTTCGTTTACAAGGCGATGATGATGAATATGGCGCCGACGATGATGGCGAGTATAATCAACGCGATGGAGGGTTGGGAGATGATTGAGATACGCAGCCCACCCATTCATCCAGTTCCATAAAATATATGTTTATCAACAATATATATTTTATTCCCTAACCGGCTTAAAGACCGACGCTCATTACCCCATTTCCTCGCCATTTTTATCGTAACACAACCGAAATGCAAATTTGCACATTTGGTAGCATGTTCAGTCACAAACCAAAAGTCTGCAAAATACGCGACCATAAGTTCGCATTGGCGCCGCTGCCATGAGATCGGGAAGCGTGTGGTTTTGACGTTTTGGAATCATAAAAAATAAAAAACTCTTGTAAAACCTTGTAAAATTTAGATAAATATATTGTTAATTTGGTGAAATGGAACGCAATAGTTGTGAAATGAATGATGTAATGTTTTTTCAAAAGTATTTTGAGATTTTTGAAATTGGACATTTATAAATGTCCATTTTCGGATTTTCATTTCTAGATTTGAAAAAAAGTTAAAAACCTCACTCAGACCATAATGGTCTCATTTGGTTTTTTAAGTTAAAAAATTTGTTACGATAACTTTTTTTATTTTTTTACAATATTTATGAAAAGGATTTAGGCGTTTTTTTTGCTAGTCTAATATATATAGAATGACTAGTAGAAAAAACGCCGAAAAAACGCCATTTTTTATATGTGAAAAATGTGACTTTAAATGCTATAAACAAAGTGATTATGATAGACATACTGACACCATAAAACATAAAAGACTAGCAGAGACTAGCAAAAAAACGCCATTAATAAAAAATAAACATTTTAACTGCATATGTGGTAACATATATCTTCATAGTTCGAGTCTAGCAAAGCATAAGCGAACCTGTATAGTTTTAAATAGTTTAAAAAAAGATAGTGAAAATAATGACACCAATTATGATAATAATATTGAAAATAATATTGAAAATAATTATGATAAAATTATACAAAATGATTATATTTTATGTTCTGATAGTAAAAATATTATAACAAAACATATGTTCGTTGAATTGATAACTGATAATAAGGAAATGATGAAAATAATAAAAGAACAACAAGAACAAATAAAAAAACAACAAGAACAAATAATTACTATTATACCAAAAGTAGGTAATATAACTAATAATACAAATATAACAAATACTAATAATACAACAAATAACTTCAACCTTAATGTTTTTCTAAATGAGAAATGCAAAGATGCTCTCAATATAAATGACTTTATTGACTCATTAAAAATAACCCTTGATGATTTACTTTTTTCAAAGAAGAACGGAATTTCCAAGGGTATAACAGATGTTATGATAAAGGGTCTTAAAGAGTTAGATGTGTATAAGCGCCCAATTCATTGTACTGATATTAAGCGCGACGTTATGTATATCAAAGATGAAGATAAGTGGCACAAAGACGACAACCATGATAAAATGAAAAATACAATTGTGAAAATCGCGGACAAAGAACGTTCTGCATTACAACAATGGGCGATAGATAATCCCGATTGGATAGAAACAGAACAAAAACAAATCGAGTACCTAACTATGGTGCGTTCTATTTGTGAACCGATTGAAAATTATGAGAACTACGAACGTAAAATTATAAAACATATTGAAAAAGAAATAATAATAGACAAAAATAGTTAGTTGGTTTTTTGGAATGTATATGTTTGAAAGAAAATTCAAATCTAAAACTGAAAAATGAAAAATGGACATTTATAAATGTCCATTTTTCAAAAACGACCTTGGACTTTTGAAAAAAAGTTAAAAACCTCACTCAGACCATAATGCTCTCATTTGGTTTTTTGAGTTTGAAAATTTGTTACGATAACTTTTTAGACATTTTTACAATATTTATGAAAAGGATTTAGGCATTTTTTTGCTAGTCTATATATATAGAAATGACTAACCAAAAAAATGCCGAAAAATGCCATAATTTTGTCTGTGAATTATGTGACTTTAAATGCTGTAAAGAATCAAACTATAAAAAACACGTTGACACCATCAAGCATAAAAGACTAGCCGAGACTAGCAAAAAAATGCCAAAAGATGTATCAAAAAGTTTTGTTTGCATTTGTGGTAATAAATATAACCATAGTTCTAGTCTAGCAAAGCATAAGAAAACATGTATTACAATCGATACATCAGCGGACACTACACCTGTTTTAGAAATTAAAGAAACAGAAATATATAAACAAATGCATGAACAGATTGATAGTAAATCAGACAAAGAATTAAAGGAACTTGTTAAAGATTTGATAAAACAGAATAGTGAATTAGTTAAGACAATAAACGAGATAGTTCCGAAAATAGGCACTACGAATAATATTACAAATAACAATACAAATTTTAATTTGAATGTCTTCTTAAATGAAAAGTGCAAAGATGCTCTCAATATTAGTGACTTTATTGAGTCTCTTAAAATAACACTAGATGATCTAGACTTTTCAAATAAAAATGGTATGGTTCAAGGTATAAGTAACCTTATGATAAAAGGATTAAAAGAGTTAGATATTCATAAACGTCCTATTCATTGTACTGATGCAAAGAGAGACATAATTTATATCAAAGATAAGGAAAAATGGGAAAAAGACGATAACCATAGTAAAATAAAAAATACGATTGTAAAAGTAGCAAATAAGGAACGTAACTCATTATATTTATGGGTCGAAAAGAATCCTGATTGGTTTGATAGCGAATCAACACAAATAGAGTATCTTACTATGATGCGAAATATATGTGAACCTGTAGAAGATTTTGAAAAAAATGAGAAAAAAATAATAAAAAATATTGGACGTGAAGTTACTTTAGATAAAAGTGTAATGTAACAATATAAGTAAAATATTTGTCGTTTGTTCTTCAAATATTTTACTTGTGATATATAAGATATAGTTGCCAGTCGCTTAATACAAAATGTTTCAAAGCTTTATTTCAAAAGAAAATATGATTTTTGTAGCAATATTTATTTTTATTATTTTATTTGGAATCGTGAATGCATTCCGTCCGTCGATTATATATAACCGAGACTTAAGTTTTCGCAGGTTTGGTATCGGATATAAAAATAAATCTGTTCTACCGATATGGCTATTTTCAATCGTTCTGGCTATAATTGTATATGTAGTAGTCATGTATATTTACGACTACAAAAGTTCGCCAACGTATTAGTTCGCTGCATCATACATAAATCCACTAGGTGTTGTATTTTTATCGGTATCACTTTTATTATTTTTAGCATAGTCTGCAGCTATTTTCTCTGCAACATCGGGACTTAAAGCGCATGGTTGGTTGATAATATAGTTATAACTGCGTGAAGTTACCAAAATACCAGCGAGCATATACCATACAAACTGGGAAACAAGGTCTTTTAATTTTACCATATTTCTGAAATTTATATATTCTGTTGATGTTGTAGCAACGGCTCTGGGTATAAATAAATCCTGACTTTTGTTCCATTTTGTTTTAAAATCTTCTTCATCATTATAGTTAAATTGGTTCAAAAAAATCGATGGATCGTTGTATATATTTGATATTGCTTTTGATATATCCCCCGATCCTGATGCATTTCCTTTCAATACTTCTCTGACTACACTTTCTGCGCCACCTATTTTAGCAACTGCATACCCAAATGTATTTGAGAATGGTTCAAGCCATCCCGGAAAAATGGTAAGCAATAATTGTAAAAGACCAAAAATGAAAAGCATTGGAAAAATAGTTGCTACAACACCCGATGATGTTGACTGCGGATTATTGCATATCGTTTTTGCTAAAGAAGAATTTATTGTTATTTGGACTGCGAGAAGTGTGCCGATATATATAATATTAATTAGGGTTAACATGGTATCAGGTATACTATATTTGATAATCGTAAATATCAGCGTTATAATAAAGAATGCAAAAATTGAAGTGGATGGATCTGGTGGAGCAGTTGAAGTATTTGTAGTTGGGAATGTGCTTGGGGATTGCAACTCTGGTTCTATGGGTGCAGGCGCTGGGGGGAGCTTTGTCGTTGACGCCGCCGTTGTTGACGCTGTTGTTGTTGACGCCGTTGTTGATGATTTAGGTGAAGACATAGTTATATAATTCGAATATTATAAAATGTTATAAAATGTTATAAAATGTTAAAAAGTATACTTATTATGTATATTTACTATGTATAATATGTATAAATTAATTTATAAAAATACTATTATAATGTAATAGTTATTTTAATTACTGGTTTACTATGGAAAAACCAAGTCTTACAGAACCAGGAGTGAAATTTTTTATAAACAAAGTATTAAAACATTGTAACCAACAAAAATATATGTTTAGTAATCTTGTATTCAATGTTGTCTTATTTTTGGTGTTTGTTTTAATAATAGGTGGGTTTTTGTATTATAAGTATCGTGGAAAACTCACACCAGAAGAAAAAGAAAGAAGATTCCAAGAAGAAAAACAAGATGTTTTAGTGAGACTAAATGCACTAAATGTTAACATTGAAAAGAATAAAAAGATGGGAGCTAATTTAATTACAGATTTACCGATATGGGATGTCCAGTCGGCTGATGTTATTGTGAATCCTTATAAGTAGTTTGTAGAGAGATGTAGAGATAGAGAGACGCATATAAATACGATAATAAATACAATAATAGTATTTATTATTATATATAATATAAATATAGAATAGTAAATATAGAATAGTAAATAACGATAACATGTCACAATCACATATTTCTATTGATAATGCACTACAAGAATATTATAAACTAAAAGATCAATATGATAAAACATATGATAGTAAAAAACATGCAATTATTTCAGATAATACAATTCCGTATTCAAAAAAGAAAGCAAAGATTGCCGAGTTGTCTCAAAAAAGGAAATGTGTTGTTTGTAAAGCCGCAGGAGGAACTATTTTTACAAATGAAAATCGTATTTTAAAAGCGGTTTGTGGAAGTAAATCGCAACCTTGTGGTTTAAATATTGAAATTGCAAGAGGCAAGAAGGGAAATATAGAAAAACTAATAACTCAATCCTATAAAAAAATAGAAAATATCAAGGAAAATATTATAAAATTCAAGCTAGATTTGTTATTTAGGTATATCTCCGATGACCAACTTAGACAAAAATTTGACGAATCGAAAAAAGAATTGGAAACTGAGCTTGCAAAATATGAGAAAATGTATAATATCTATATTGACAATACAAATAGTCCAGAAAAAATAGAAAAATTAAAAGTGTTAAACTCCGAACTTTATACCTATGTTGAACAATTCAAAGCGATTATGAAAGAGTATATGGAAACAGGACATATTGAAGTTGTGAAACCCGCGATTGAAATATACTTGAACTATATAGTTCCTATTGCTGAAAAAATCCGGAATACAACATATGTATATAGTGGTGTTGAATTCGATGAAAATACGAATCAATATCTTCTAATACAACAAATTAGTACTATAAAAAAATCTGAAATAAATATTGAGCGTCCACAGGTTATTTCATTTACCAAGTAGATGCGGATGCTGATGCGGATGCGGACACAAGCATAGTGTCTTTATCCGATAAGCGCCGATATGAACGCCCGTGGTATGAGTCAACAGGTCCCAAAAATATATCACCATTTTTCACTTGTCGTGGTGTAGGAAATGCATTATTCGTTATCTCGGTTACTAAAACCAATTTGTCGCCTTGTTTCCAGTATGTATACGGCGGAGATGTTAACGCGATGCCTTTACATTTGTATGGGTGTTCCGTTGGGTTGCATATACGAAGACATTGGACTGCTTCCGAATACCATCCGTAATAGATGGATAGGGATGGAGGTATAAGAGGATCTGAAATATTTTCCATTTTTTATTTTGTGTCTTCTGTTTTTGATATGATATAATATTATATTATATCATATAAAATTCGTCAATTTTATGGATGAAAAAAGCGTAATTATATAAGTTTATATGAATATATGATTATATGAATATATGATTATATGAATATATGATTATTGATTTATTTCTCTCGTTTCTCTTCTTTCTCATCTCGTCGCTAATGCCACTACCATGACTCTGACATCTCAAGAACTTTTGATAATCCAAAAAATGATGCCGCAAATAATGAACTCATAAAAATAAGACCACTAATATTATAGTTCCCGTCACTATTGAAAACAGATGGGATAAATTTTAAAACATATGTTCTTGTTACAGGTAACTGAAATGCAAAGTATAATATACCTACTATAACCGGTATTTGCATAAGTTTATATATATTTTCAGCATTCGAGTTGTCACTCTGTGATTTTCTATATTTTTCTTCGCTCGTCATGTCTTGTTCATGTTCTTCAATATAATTATTTGATGGCACAGGGCGTGGACCATACTGATTTATTTGTTGATGCACTTGTGCTTGCGGATTAGGAATAAAGTTGGGTTTTATTTGTGCATCATTCATCATATTTGAAGTAGTCGTCGGTATATCCCTGGATGGTAGATTTGTCATACCCGATGCGCTTGCTCTTTGTAACCCTGAAATCATCTCGTTCATTATATTAGGGGCGTGTGGCATTTGAGACTGCACAGGTCCGCCTCCGCTGCCACCTAAACCGGCAATAATTGGATTATATACTTGTCCTTGAACTGGTCCCTGCTGCCCTTGTCCCTGTATGCCTGGACCACCCCCTGCTCCGCTACTTAACTCCATTTTTTGTAAAACAACATTATTGTTCATATTTCCAGAACTTGGATCTGTAGGAAGGTCGTCAATGCTTGTCGTATCACCCATTTTCTTAATATATTCTATAAAGATTGATAGATTTTATTTACTACGCAAAACTTACTTTCTTTTTTCCATCCTCGCAGCTTTCTGATGAACTATTATAAGTGTAACATTTTTTACCATACATGTATGTCTCTTGTTCTAATTCGGTTAATGGGGGTGCTAAAAATTGTAAACATTTATCACCTATACATTCTTTTCTAAATAGTGTTGAAAGTCCTAATCCTAAAATAACCGAAATGATATACTTACTTGTATCCGAATGCAACCATCTTTTAATATTCATTGCTTTTCTGTTTTGTTATAGTTATTATTATTTTGTTGTTGTTGTTATATATAATATAATTATAAATTATATATAACTATTGTATAATATAACTATTGTATAATATAACTATCGTATAATAGTATAATAGTAAAATAGTATAATTATAATAATTAAACCTGGATTGGTATTTTTTTAATAGAGTTTGACATAAATGGACATTCCTTTTCGTTGGGTATAAATGCAAAACAATTATCTGCGCGGTCTTTATATTGGAATTTTCCAACGTTATCTATCGTAGGGTAAATAGTTATATTTCTAGTAGGTGGATTTGATAAGTAAATATATACCATTCCTATTAAAAAACTTACTATAAATAATGGTATTGAAATATATTTCATTGTTGCGTATAGAATATAGTATATATTATATAAATAAATTATTATAAATTGTTTACTATTATATTTTAGGTCTCGTTATCCCTATCTCTTATAGTGTTATATCCTCCGCACCCGCCGCATTTTAATCCCATTGGGTGATATATTACTTTATCGTTAAATGCACAATCATTACATTTTATTTTTGTTAATACACTTGCTTGAATTGGATTTAATTCAATAGTTTCATCGATTCTTCTCGTTAGAATCTGCAATGCTTCCCCATCTACCATTGACTTTCTACACAAAGGGCACGATATTCTATTACTTTTCAATAAATCTTCTAAACATTTTCCATGAATCACGTGTCCACATGGTAGTAATCTTATAGGGTCCTTTGATAAAAATATACTTTCTAAACATATGCAACAATCGCTCTTTAATGCATCCACTAGACATTTGTGTGTATCTTTTAAGTTGTTAACTATACAACCACCACATTTGTCACAATGGAAATAATCATCTTTTGTATTCCCTAAACTGCACATGCGACATATTTTACACTTGTCGCAGTGGTATATTTCAGTTATATGACTATCGGAATAGATATGGCATATATCACAATAGTATTTTGCAAATGGAATGTCTTTGTTTTCACATTTTTCATTTTGGCATGAGTTAAATATCGGTTGTCGCATTTGACATTGATTACAAACTACTTCTTCTACATCGTAACGATTCATTATATGAGAATCGACTTGAGTGTCATGGCAAAATCTGCATCCAAATTCTTGTCCACAACATTTTGCAATTATTTTACACCTGGATTTATAATGTCCACACCATACTAAACTATCGTCGAGATTGCAAGTGTCTAATGATAGAGTTGTCATGATTGTCTATTATGTATATTGGTTATTTATATATCCTATGACAATTATTTTATATCTGTTCATTTTGTATTATTCTAGAAGAACAACATTTTTGCTATTTGGAGTGCTATAACTTTGCGTTGACAATAGTGAAGGAGTAATTATGTCTTTTACATATAATATATTATCGATTTCTTTAGCGGTTATATTTTTATCTACTTTTTCCTGGTTTATACTTGTCCTCGTTTCTGGATGTGCTTTGCGTCGTAGTGTTTTATTATGCGAACGCGACTGGATATTAGGTTCCACCATAACAGGTATAGTTTGCATATAAATCTTCGCCTGTTTGTTCGCATTCTTTTTCGAAGTTTTTTTCGTTTGGTTCTTATTGTTATGCTTAGAAACTGATTGTGATTTGTTTTGAATCTTCTCTATTTGATTAATAATCGCATTTGATGCGATCGCTTTCGCTTCAAATGCCAGCTTTGCTTCATTGATAATATCTTCATTCGTCTTTTTCGGTTTATTTTTTTCAATAAAAGGCTTATTTGCCTGATTGTTTTCAGGATTATATCGTAGAAACCATTTATCGAATTCGCGAGTTTTGCGTTTATTTTTAAGATGTTTGAATTGCTCCGCTTTTTCGTTGCGAATATCTTCGATTGTTTTTTGTTTTCCATAGCAGGTTACGCTAAATCGCCGCAATATTCCACGCAATTTTACGCGATTTTTTTGCTGGATTTTGAAGAGATACTCGCACATACATAAAATTCGTTTGGGATTGAAATAGGGGCGTTCAATATATAAAAATAATAAATAAAAACTTAGCATCGTGTCAATCGTTGCGATGCGGTATATTTTATCTTCAACTTTAATCGTATTATAACTATGACACGCAAGGGGTCTAAAAAGATATACAACTGGTTGACTGCCGATTTTTATTTCATAGTGTGTCGACAAGTATTCGGAAACGGATGGCTTCTTTTCAATACTTACGTCGCGGATATCGGCTGCTTCCAATTTTTCTTTAATGAGTTTTGCAGTTTTATCTGGATTAGAAGACAACATATCAAAAACAGGATTTTCAGTCAAATATGCACGCTCTTGGTGTTTCAAATATCGCGAATAAAGTGAGAAAGCATATCCACCGATAAGAACGACTTTGTCCGATGACGATGATGATGTTGTCATTGCTGCTATATCTTTGATAACATTCTGTATTTTATCTTTTTCATGAAAGTATTGTTTATTATATGAACGCGCGGATAGAGACTTTGCGAATGAACCAGGATCGCAGTTTGTAGATTTTAGTGGGTAGTTTTTGTTAAGTAAGTTGAGACGCCTGAGAACTTTTTCCCAACGCGAGATATCGCCACTGGGGCGCGACAATTCTAAATACATTGCCATCCGTAGAAAATTTGGTGGGCAATACAATATACCTTCTTTGCTTACTGCGTTTTTTTTAAGACTACTAAATAGTTTGCTGTCGATTTGTGTAATATCAGCGATTTGAAAGAAATTGACGAATACTTTATATGTGCCATAATGAACGCCGGCTTTTGCTTCAACGCTCGAAAAACCTTGCTTAAAATAAATATCGGCTAACTCTTTTGCATCGTTCATTGCACTGGGGGAAAAGAAATCATAGTCGGGTATTTCAATATTTCGATTATAAAATTGGTCTTCTTTGGGGAGAATATTATTAATTGCAGTGCCGCCATAACATACGAGTTTTTTGTCATGGATAAACTTTTCAAGAACGTCTATAATATTTTTCATGATTGGATTTTGCGCAATACGCTCGCCACGTTTTTTTGCTTCAACATCCATGGCATTTTTTAATAATTCTAGTTCACGATTTTCATAATAAATTGTGTTTAATAAAATGTCTGTTCCATTATTCATGTTATTCTGATTCTGATTCTGATTTTATTTATTAAATTTACTTTATTATAATGAATATTATAGTTATATTATCTTGAGATAATATCTTGAGATAATATCTTGAGATAATATATTAAGATAAGTATTATGTTAAGACAAGTATTACCAGAAAAATCAGAAAACATTATGAATAATTTTTTTAAAAGCTTAAAAGAAGCCGTTGCAATACCTTCTCAAGGAAGTGTTTTTATAAAAAATGATAACCCTCAAGATAAATATATTTTTGAACCGGTAGTGCCAACTTCTATAAATAAAATGACATCATCTACATCGACCATTTTTAACCCTGTTTTGTCTCCTGTCAAAGAAGTAGAAGAAACAGAAGAAACAGAAGAAACAGAAGAAACAGAAAAATTACATGAATATAATGGTGGTTCACCTGATTCTAAATTAGAAGTTGATAAATATTTATTTATTGTTATTTTATTTATGCATGGTGGCTATGCTATTGATAATACTAAAACGCCTGTTACGTCCATTACAGAAACAAATGCACCATTAATAGTCCCAGGAAATAAATTTGATGGATATGAATCGTTAACTATTTGTGGAGCAGCTCCTCCGTCTCAAATCAATACAGGTATACCTAATTTATTAGATGAAGTGTACCACCCTGTTGTTATGGAAAAATTAGGTAGACTTTCAGTTTTACTTACGGAAAAAATATCTTCAGTAGAAGTTCAAGCACCAGAACCTGTAGAACCATTACCCCAGTTGCATAGGTTTAGTTCTAGTCGTGTAGGTAAACATACCTCTAGCCCTTATAGACATAGGAGGCTTGCTAAATCTGTGTCTAATTTTAAAAAAGGTGGTGGTAAAAAACTTGTAATAAGTAAACCTACAACAGATACAGATACACCTGCAGTTACACTAGTTAGTTCGAGACCGACGTCAAATATCGATTCAAGATTATCAAAATCTTCAAGATTTCCAAAAATAATAAGTTCAATTCAAAAAGTAAGTTATGGTATAAAACGTAGATTATTTTCACTTGTAACCGGTTGTGTTAAAATGGTAATGAATAACTTTAAAGTTGACTATGCATTTTTTGATATAAGTCATGAAAGATATAACATTATACAAAAAAATATTGTTACCGCTATTATTTGTATGAGTCAACATGGAGCTTTAAAAATAAATGATAACTTATTTGATGCATTTTCATATGCATTATTTTGGGGTTTACGTCAACACGACCAGAATTATTTTAGTGATTATTGTAGATATGCAGTTTCACAAGCAGTACCTGGTTCAGAATCATGTAAAAAACGTCAGTATGCATTGGCGAATGCTTATGAAAGGTTTCCTTGTATAAGAACTATTGTAAAAGAAGGTCGTTATAATGCAAACCATGTTGAAAAAACATATTCATACCATCCTGAAAACGATGTTGGTATTCCATTCGGTGTAAGGATATATAGACATAATATGAACTCAGATAAAAATGACAAAGGAGAAATATCTATAACTTCTGAAACAAGTTATATTGATGTTGGACTAGTTGAAATTTTTGCTGGTAAATCACAGGACCCTATGTTAGGAGGACAATATGGTATAACATTAAGTGAAATTTCTTTATTTATTTCAAACAAATTAGATGAAGTATACTTTAGCGGAAGACGTGAAAAAAAACGTGTCTCTATGATAGACATTAGTTGTTCTAGTTTTTTTCAAGGCCAACCCCATGTTCCTCATATACCTGCTGGTATTGGAATAGGAGGAAGAACGAAACAAAATAGACGAAGTAAGACCAAACGTAGAAGTATGAGAAACGAGAGAAGAGGGAGAAATAATTCAAAAATAAAAAATCAAAGAATGACAATACGAAATAAAACTAGTAAATATAGAAGAAGAAGTTAACATATGCACGTGTTATATAACTATTGTTTCCCCAACAATAGTTGTAATAGTTATAATAGTTTGTATATAAATCTAAAATTTCATTTCAAAGCCTCCCATTTTTATAGATTTCTTAGTGCTAAACAAAAGAGCCTTATCAATTGGTTTGGGTGCATCTACATGAACCGGTACAAATAATAATTCGGCAGGTCTAGGAACAAATGCAGATTTGCTATCATCAAAAAATTTATTATAAGCAATAAGATTCTCATCATTGTTTTGAAAATTCATTGCAATAAATTGGCACCCCAATAACCGCGGCACAACATAAATATAGTTTGTATTACTTTCATTCAAATCTGGTAAAACTATCGTCATATTTTGCCGGTTATAGTTTACGACATCTTTGGGAGCATTTGTGTTCTTAATATCTGTAAAACGCTTTTCATGAATAAAGACCGAATTTGTCGTGATATTTGTAAGTTCCCACATATTTGCAGACTGATATAAAATAGGCATGCCTCCTGTGTTGCTATTTTTCTCGACCATAATAACTACTTTTCCATTTACATTATCGACTAAATCCTTAATAGGGGTTTTGGTCATATTTTTTCCATTTGATTCACGCATAAATTGAATCGGCAATAATTTGGATTCAAATGTTTGTGCAATAATTGAAGCAAGTTGGTTAACAACATTCACATTGTTTGTTTTAAGACGAAAATGAAGGAACAAGGGGTCTGTTGGATTCGGGCAAAAACGCTGTAGTTTCTCGCCGGTAACTATACTCGGCATAGTATTTCCACTGAAGGCATATTTATTTATTTCGGACAATACATCGGATGCATTTAAAAAGTTATAACTTTGTTTTACACCAACTTGATCAATCGAAGATACTGCGACAACAGGCGTATCATTCAAACAATAAATTTCGAAATCAAGGCAACGGCATCCCTGTGTAATGACATTATAAAGAGCACACATTGAAACATAGTCACTTTTGAAGTTGCCAGATGCACAGCAATTGTATGCGGTTTTGATATAAAAGTCACGCATATTTTTGCCAGCATAATCAGGCATAGATAATTTATTGCTTAGAGGAGATATTTGTGTTAGTTTTGGATTGGACTTCGATATAACGAAGCAATTCGTGCCATCAAGGTTTAATTTGGCGGTGATGTATGTAATCACCCAGAGTAAAATAACAATGACAAATGATATACCAAACCAGTGAATTGCAACAGGTGGTGGATTTTTAATATCCGAAAGTTTTAAATTTTTTAATGCATTTTTTACACTGGACAGATTTTGAGAAATTTGTTGTGACGCAGTTTGTGTCGATGATATATCGGACATTAATAATATATGATTTTTTGTTTATGTATTGGTGTCTTAATTTTTTATATAATATATATTTTACTATATAATTTACTATATAATTATAACTATAATATATATTAAATATATTAAATATATATTATATAAATGGCTGGCGGATTGCT
>JGI25921J50272_10000317_pt1 | contig 15838 bp, 19 predicted proteins | sample LauGreSu1BDMLBSD_2_FD_50272 | JGI IMG/M metagenome (IMG submission 50272) | reverse complement strand
AACTTCTATAGTGATAGAGAAAAACTAATAGCAGCACAAGCAGTATTGGATAGATGTGTAGAAGCACTAATGCAAGATGCATTGGATAGCGATGGTTTGAACAAGTTAGCAAATGCTGTACATAAGGCTATACAAACCATAAACCTTATAGAAGGTAAGTCAACTGTCATCAATGAGAATAGACAAAAGGATGGACAAGACTTGGCTATCATAGATCTATTGAATGAAGCAAAAGCCCGCAATGAGGCTATGAGGAATAAAGGTTTGAAGGCTTTGACAAATGAGGTTTGATGTGATAAGGTTTTGTAAGGGACGGGTACCCAATGCAAAAACTGTTTTCTTTTTCTTTTTTTCGCTGTCTGCAAAAGATATTTCCCACATTTTTGAATCTAGGGTGTGTTATAAGTGACACCAGAGGTAATATCCGCAATAGGCGTAATAGTCTTAGGCATAACAGGAGGATTCTTTGGAATGATTAGATATATGATCAAAACACTAGCAGAACTTCGCCCTAATGGTGGAAGTAGCATAAAAGACCAGGTAAACAGACTTGAGAAAAGAGTAGACGATATCTATCAACTGTTGGCAGAAAGGAATTAATGTTAGCAACTGATATTTTAGACAATGTTCCATTAGAACTTTTGACATTTTCTGATGGCCGTAAAGAGTTGACTAAGTATGATCCTATGCTCTTTGCCCTAATCTACTTGCCTCATCACCTTCAGAACGCCCATGGAGAGATAACACTCAGTGAGTTCCATAAGGACCTAGCCGAATATGGCAAATCCTGGATCCACAAACCGAAAAACCCTAAAGAAAACCGTGATGCCTTCATAGCACCAAGAGAATGTGGAAAATCTACCTGGATCTTCCTAATTTTGCCTATGTGGGCTGCTGCTCATGGCCATGTTAAATTTATCGCCGCTTTCTCAGATGCTGCATCCCAGGCCGAAACCCACTTAATGTCCTTTAAAAATGAATTGGAGACAAATGGCTACCTTATTGAAGACTATCCTGAACTTTGCAAGCCTAAGATGGTTAACTCATCTGGTCGTGCCATGGCTTCTAACTCTTGGCGTATTATCCAAAGCAATGATTTTATATTTGATGCTAATGGTATTGACACTAACTCGCTAGGAAAGAAGGTCTTTGGGCAGCGTCCAGACCTCATTATTCTAGATGATATTGAAAAGGGCGAAAAGAACTACTCTGAGTACCAGGCAGGCCGTCAGAAAAACACTGTGTTTGATGATATTGCGCCTATGAATATCTATGCCCGTATGATTTTCGTGGGAACGACCACAATGCCTAATTCTGTAATGGACCAGTTCAGAAAATATGGCGAAGGCTATGATGATCCTGAGTTATCTTGGATTTCAGACCAGAATGTGGATGTTCACTACTATCCAGCCATTATGCCTAACGATGATGGCTCAGAACGCTCTGTATGGCCTGAGAAGTGGCCTCTAGACTGGCTTAACAGCCAAAGACATCTAAGAGACTTTGCGAAGAACTATATGAACCGTCCAATCAACACAGATGGCATGTTCTGGACTAACGAAGACATTATTATTGAAGAGTTAGAAGATTATGGAAACACTGTCATCTCAATTGACCCAGCAGTTACAAAAAACAAGATTTCTGACTATACAGGTATAGCCGTATTGTCCAGAGGCGTAGATGCTCTTGGTAATTCAAACATCTATGTAAGACACGCAGAACAAGTTAAGATGTCTCCATCAGAAATAGCAGAACGAGTTACTTATCTAGTGGAGAAGTTTGATATTGGTGTACTTTATGTTGAAGTAAACCAAGGTGGAGACTTATGGAAAGATGTATTTAAATCAGTCCCCGCCAAATACAGATCCAAATCACAAAGCCTATCAAAGCAGATTCGTGCTGGCAAGGCTTTAAATTTCTACCAGCAAGGAAAAGTGCGACACACTGCACATTTCCCAACATTGGAAGAACAGATGTGGGCTTTTCCAAAAGTCTCACATGAGGATGTGCTTGATGCCGTTGTTTCTGGCGTTTTGTACTTTTTAGATAACAAAGCAGTAAAACTAGAAACAAAACAAATAAATTATTTAAGGAGACAAAATGTCTGATATTAAAAAGGCTATTGATACAATAGTAGATAGAAGAAATACCTATTTGGTTGCTGAGGAATATTACGAGGGAACTAATTTAGAAGTTTTCTCAAATAACCGTTGGCTACAAGTATTAGGAAGCGTAAGAAATAACTTTAGATTTAACTTTGCTAGAACTGTAGTAGATTCAGTTCTTAATCGTCTAGAAATTGCTAATATAACAGCAAACACAGAAGAGGCAAATGCAAAAATTAACGACATCTGGCAAATGAATGATTTGCAAATTGATGCAGATGAAATTCACCGTCGTGCACTAGTTTATGGTGATTGCTATGCAATTGTTTGGACAGATGTTAACGGAAACACCACAGTAGATTACAACTCACCACTCACAACTGTAATGGTTTATGATGATGAGAACCCAAGAGTCAAGAGATTTGCTGCTAAGTTATGGCAATCAGAAGATCCATTGGATTACACAAAGAAAACATCACATTTGAACATGTACTATCCAGATCGCATTGAAAAGTACACAATGCCTGGAGAAGTTATTAATATTGTTTCTGCTAACGGATTCCTACCAGTTTCTGTAGTAGAAAACCCTTGGGGCGAGGTTCCAGTATTCCATTTCCGTACATCTAAGCAGTATGGTCGTCCAGAACACACTGATGCTTACGGACCACAAGATGCAATTAACAAGTTAATGACAACACATATGATTACTGTTGATTATCAAGGAGCACCACAGCGTTATGCTCTTGGTGGTTCAGGAAACTCTTCTGAGTTTGAAGACTTTGATGAGACAGGAACAGATGCAGAAAACATTGGCAAGTTAAAGAACGGACCAGGAGAACTTTGGTATCTCAAGGGCGTTGATAAGGTTGGAGAATTTTCTCCTGCTGATCACAAGGTCTTTACAGAGCCAGTTAGAGACTTTGTTCGTGCAATGGCATCAATTACAAATACTCCACTTCACTACTTTGAGAAGACTGGAAGCATTCCTTCTGGTGAATCTCTAAGAACTGCTGAGTCACCACTTATTGCAAAGGTAAAGGATCGTCAAATTACATTTGGTTCAACTTGGGCTGATATGTTTAGATTTATCCTTAAGATGGAAAACTCAACAGAGCCAAACATCCAAGTTAGATGGAAAGATATTGAAAGCATTGATAGTTTAGATGCTTGGGAAGTTGCTGTTAAGAAGCGAGTAGTTGGCGTATCTCTTGAGCAAGTTCTTATTGAAATGGGTTATGATTTAGAAGTTGCAAGAGAAATTGCTGCAGCAGAAGAATCATTAACTAGTTTATCTCAAAACACAAACACAAACAATGTAATGATGGAAGCCACAGGAGGCCAAATTGGAAACGAATAACACAGAAGAAATAACACCAACAACTGAAGAAACAACTTTGAATGATCCAAAGGCAGTTCTTGCTGCTCTGGACCGTGCAAAGTCAGATGCTAAAAGATTCAGGGAAGAAAAAGAAAAACTTGAGGTTGATCTAAACAGTACCAACCAAAAGATAGCAGACTTTAGTGGAAAACTACTTCATGAGAAGGTTTTGCAAAAGATCTCTGATGAAGGAGTCAAGGATCCACGAAGACTTCTAAGGTTTATGGATTTGACCAAGTTTGAATTTGATGACAACTTTGATGTTATTGGGTTTGAAGGTCAGTTTAATCAACTTAAAGAAGATCTTCCAGAAATCTTTGATCCTAAACTCCGTGTTGGTGGTCAGGCAGATACTGCTATAAAGGCAAATGTGAGCACTCAATATAGTGCAACACAACTCCAGGCTGCTAAAATATTGGGTAAATTGTAATCAAATGGTACAATAGATTTATTGGGATGAGTGGACGCTTGCCCTATAATCATATTGAATTAGACGATTCAAAATTTACAATTTAATACAAAATTAACTATTCTTAAAGGAGAATAAAATGCCAATTACAAGAACAGATTTGACAGAGGCAAACGGCTACATCCTAGAAGAGCAAGGGTCCACAGTAATCCAGGACCTAATTGCAAATTCTGCTGTAGAGCGTTTTGCCCGTCGTGAAGCAATGGCCTCACGCACAAAGTCAGTACCTCGCTTTGTAGGAGATGCACCAACAGTAGTCGCTGAAGGCGATGAAATTCCTGCATCAAGTCCAACACTTGACGAGATCGTATTGACAGCAAGAAAGTATGCACAACTTATGCACATCTCAGAAGAAGATGTAAACGATTCACTAGTAGATACACTTTCAGTGTACAAGCGTGAGTGGGCATCTAAGTGGGCACGAAAGTATGACAATGCTTGCCTTGGCGTAACAGCAGCAGGCGATGGAGACGACGGTCAGCCGTTCACATCTCTATATCGTGCAGTATCACCAGGTGCTGCAGGAACAAACCTAATTCAAACAGGTGGAGCAATGACTTATGCACAACTTAACAATGCACTAGGTATTGCTGAAGATTCAAGCAAGTTTGATGCAGCCAACACAGTATGGATGGCTCACCCAAAGATGCTTAAGGAAATTCGTGGAATGATCAAGGGTAACAACGACCTAGTTCTTCCAGATCCACTAGCAGGAACACCAGGATCTCTATTTGGATATCCATTGGTAATTTCATACGGTGCAGCAACATCTGCTGCAGCATCAGCATCACCAGCAGGAAATCCATTGCTCATCGTCGGTAACCGTCAGATGCTTATCAATGGTGTTCGTGGTGGAGTTGAATCAGTTGTTTCTCGTGATGCAGAATTTGCTCGTGATGGTGTAGTCTTGAAGACTCGCATCCGTCGTGGATTCGCAGTTGCAGATGCAGACGCATTCGCAATCGTTGAGAAGACAGGAGCGTAATCCATATGCCATCACAACTATACGGACAGTTCCTTTCACAGGCTCTTAACAAGGAAATTGACTGGGATTCAGACACTATTAAGGTGGCTCTTCTCACTAACGCTTACACACCAAACCAGGATGCTCATAATTACTATGACGATGTCGTAGCAAATGAAGTAACTGGTACAGGTTACACAGCAGGTGGAAACACTCTTGCTAACAAGACCAACGCATACAACTCATCAACAAACGTAATCGTTTTAGATGCAGATGATACTACTTGGGCTTCATCAACAATTACTGCTCGTTATGCAGTCGTATATGATGCAACTCCTGCAACAAATGCAACAAAGCCACTTATTGGTTATGTTGACTTTGGTTCAGATCAGTCATCATCAAATGGTAACTTCACAATTACCTGGGACGCTACAGGAATCGTAAGGATCACAGTAGCATAATGAACGCTAGAGTAGAAGCAGGTCCACTAATTATTGGCTTTACCGCAAATATAGTTGAGCCTACCGTTAAGGTAGAAATCAAGGCTGTCTATAGCCTAAATCTCCGCTCAACTTGGACCTGCTTCTCTCTTGCAACTCCATCTATCAATGGCCACAGCCTCTCTGGGATTAATCCAGAACTATCATTGACAGGAGGAATGGCTACGCTGTAATAGGCGTAGTCTTTTTTTATGGCATCAGCATTAAATACTAAAATAAATAGTTACGCAATTGAAAACGGAATTGAGTTTGATTTTGCAGTTGCAACACCTCCAACACAAACAGGAACCACACCAGAAAGTACTCCTGCTTATTGGTCAATACTTGGAAGAAGTCCTGTTTATGAACCTACAGTTGGTCCAATTGGTGGAAGCGGTTCATGGAAATTTGTAAGTAATGAGGCTAATTTTTGTCGTTTAAGAAATAATGGTGGAGTTCTAAATACATTGTGTAGTGATGGAGATTATTCTATTGGGTTTTGGGCAAAAGCAAATGAATTAAGAGACGATGTATTTAACAATTCAATTGTACTTTTTACTCTTCAACCAAATACAACTGTAGGATTTTCTATAAATATTACTGGTGGAACTGCACCACTTCCAAACACAGTTTCACTTACTGCAGCAGGGGTAACCACTTCAACAGGTGTAACTATGAATACTACTGATTGGTATTATTTTGCTGTTACAAAAACTGGAACTAATTTAAATTTTTATATAAATAATGTATTAGCGCAAACTAGAACCAACATGCAAACTGCAGGTGGTTCAGTTATTGGTTGGGGAGACAATCTTGCATCATCAGATGTATGCTCAGTAAATATTTCAAATTGGTATTATGCATCAACCTCAGTCATTGGTCCAACACAGATAGCAGAAATCTGGGCAGTAGGATCTCCTGCTCCAGTAATTGTAAATTATTCTGCTTCTCCATCAACTGCTTCAGCAACATTTGTAGAGCCAACACTAAAACTTGACGATATACTTTTAGCAACACCAATAACAGCAACAGCCCTTATAAATCATCCAACAATTGCTACAACTATTGGTGACCATGTTGAAATTACAACATCTTTTATTGCTTCTATTGCTTTACCAACAAGCATAACAATTTCTACACAAGCAAATAAAAATATTGTTATTACTGAAACATTAACAGCATCATTACAACTTATTAACAATGTTATTGTTTCAACTGGATCAAATGAAAGTTTTAGTGCTCCTGAATTTGTAGCCTCTGCACAAATGAGCGAAGCATTTGTTTCTCGCCCTCCAATGAAAGCATCAGCAATGATGCCAAATGCAACAGTGGTAATTCAAGTAACTTATTCTAAACTTGTTACATCACTAAATCCAGTATTTTATTATAATTTTGATCAAACCACAATGCAAAACTATGGATCTTGGAACATAACTTCATATGCTGTTGATGCTACTATTTTAAAGGATCAACCATCTACTGGAGACATGAGTTTAATAGGATCAGGAAAATCTTGGAAATTTGCTGGTCAGACAAATGCGCTTGACGACATAAAAATAACTCCACAAAGTGCACAAGGATATTATCCAAAAGTCTATAACCCATATGCTCCAGGAACAAATACTAATCCAATTACGGATCTTCAAAAAAGCAGATCTTATGCAATAGAAGCCTGGTATAAACCAGATTCTCCATGGTCTGGTCTTGGTATAAAATTTGGAATTGTAGATTTTAGACATCATCACGCTATAATAAATTTGACCAGAACAGAAGGAGTCGGAGTTGAAATTGATTCAACACTGCCTGCTTGGAGTGATGGTGTAGGTGCTGGTGTTCCTGGCCTCAGCAGAGAAAGACTTTATACACAATACGGTAACTATCTTATTCCAAATGATTGGAATCATGTTGTTTTAAATTTTTCTCCAAGTTATGATGTTGATGCTGAAACTGGAGAACTAATTCTTACAGCAAATCGTCAAAATCTTCAATTATGGATAAATGGAAATCTTGCATTAAACAGAAATTATTTAATGGATTATGCCTATATGGATGCAGTAGATATTGGAGACAGATTCGCGTTGCAAGAAACATATGATGATGACAGAGTTTTTGCAACTGGTTATAGCACTCCTAGTCCATATAATCCTAATACTGGAGACGCTATTGGCGGACAACGAGGATTTTGGCGTTCACATGGTAAACCAACTGGAAATCAAACAATGTTTGATGAGTTTGCAATTTATGAAGAACCATTAACAAATTCTCAAATTCTTGATCATTATTACTTTATTGCTAATCAAAATCCAAATAGAATTGTTATTCCAACACCAATAATTGCAGAAGCAACAATGGGAAATCATATAGCATTTGCACAGACAGATAGAAATGTTGCAGCAAACGTAATGACTGCATCAATTGATCTTGTAATGCCAGTAATTTTAACAAGCACATCAACAAGTCATTTTGCGTCACCACTAATTGCTTCTGCATTAAATACTAATGTTGTGGTTTATTATGGCACAACAATATCTGCAAATTCTGTTAGTGCATCAGCAGAAGCAAAAGAAGGATTCTTCCTTAGTGATATTTACTACAATTATGTTCAAGCAAACATTACTCCATATCGCTATGTAACCTTTGATGCTCAAAATGAATATTTAGATTACGGAATAGATAATGATTACTCATTAATTCCTACCACAATTGGAGGAACTATAGTAAATCCAGACCTTGGTATTAATGGAAAGTCTGTAAAGACTGCTGGAACATCTTATGTTACTGATGGCGTTATTCTAAAAGAATCTGAATGGAATGATTCTTGGGGTACAGGTCAAAACTCATATCACTCAGCATTTTGGTTCCAAAGAGCGTTAGATGATACTTCAACTACTGGTCTTCGTGTATTGTGGAATTTAAACGGGTATAAAGACAATCAACATGTAGTTCTTTACCAGTACCAAAACAAAATACACATGCAATTTAACAATGGTTCTGGAACTTGGGTTGAACAAGACAGTGGAACTTTAGATTTATTTGACTATAACTCTCACTTTATAGTTATTGAGTTTGATCACACAAATGCAAATAATAATATAGTTAGAGTTTATATAGATGCTGTTCTTAAAATTACTGCAAATCTTGGTACATATACTGGTACAACAACAAACGCAGCAACAGCAGACTCAGGACCAAATAATGAATTAAATAATCGCCCAAGACTTTCTGTTGGTTGTTTGATTACACCATTTGTTTCAACAGCCTTGCCAGTTGTTCCAACAAATACCAAGTTAATTATTGATGAAATTTACTGGGATAAAAACTCAATTACATCTACAGCAGTAACAAATCTTTATAATGCAATGCCTGATAAAACATCAAACATTTCTCTCGCATCTCCACTTTTATGTAGCGCAACAATTGTAAATCCACAAATTTCTACCTCAACAACAGTTATTGCTAATTCAGCATTATCAAATGCAATATTTGTTATGCCAGCAATATTTATTCAATTTTCAAATACATACTCTGCAAATGCTCTTGTTTGTTCTGCAGAAATGCGAGAAGCAACATTTAATACAGATCTAAGAATTGTTCCAGATATATTTGTTGCTTCTGCATTAATTACTGAACCTATACTTTTGTCTGGATATTTAGCAGTCCCAATGTATGCAAGTGTTTCTATGAATAATCCTTCAGAAATTATGGGATTGCCATTAACTGATTTAAGTGATTACATTAGATATTTAAGAATAGAATCTTACACTAATCAAATATTACATTACCAGGAGGTCAAATAATGAAAGAATTTAAATTTAAAGACATAAAAGGTAGAGAAGATATTTCTACATTTTATCAATATGATTCTTATGAATTAAATACAAATGTGTTTGGTTTTAAGGATAGATGGATTTTTGACTTTTCTGGAGGCAATACATCTGGAAGATGGGACAATCTATCTCAATCAAGTGATAACGCTACTACTACTGTAGGTGCACCAGGATCTGCCCAGGCATTAATTAATAATGTATCCTCTGCAAATACGGGAACATTCTTACAAAACATTGAAAAAACATTAGATGTTTTAGGACAAAAAGAAGTTCCAGTTTGGAATGAAAATTGTTTAATGTATACGGATCAACATTACACTGGCTCTTTTGGAGTGGTTACAACAAGTAATATAAAAACATTTCGTGCTGGATATATTGAGTTTACATTAAAAACAGACAAAAACAATTGTATTGTTGGTTTTGGTTCTGCAGAAGTTTCATCAAAAGGATCTTATCCACAAACAACACAAAATTTTAGTAGTACTCAAATGAAAACATCTGAGCCAACGATTATTGATGCAAATTATTCATATATAAATGAAGAATTTAGTCATTTAAACAAACTTTATATTAATATAAAAAATGGAAAACTAGAATTAAAATATGTTGATGAATATGGAGAAAACAAACAAGAGTTTTCTTTAATTGGAAACAAAACAATATCAGACAATCAATGGCACCATGTTGTTATAAATATTGGAAAGCCAGGAACAATAAGAGAACACGGTCAAAAATTTAATAAACGATTTATGGAATTTTGGGTTGATGGAAAACTTGATCTATATACTGATGAATATATAAATAAGCAACAACTATTTTTCCCAACAGTTGAATGGCTTTTTATGGATCCACAAGTTGCAGACAAAAGTGACTATGTAATAGATAATGGTTGGAACACATTTGATTATGACGGAGCAAATGATACTTTTAACTATGTAGGAACAAGAGAATTTAATAATCTTGAAAATAGAAGATTTAATCAAAAAGCAATAGCAAATGCATTTAAGGGATCTATGGATACCTTTACTGCTGGAATTAATTTATCACTATCTAAATTTGAAATTAAACAAAGATACAGATTATGGAAAGGCTTTAATAAAAAGAATGTAGACATATTTTTAGCAACAAGTACTCTGGTTCAACCAACTGTAAGCACTAACAAAAAGAAAGCGTTAAAACTTTACTGGAACAATTTAATTAATGAAAACGCAAAAAATGGAATTGAACTTGATACTAATTTTGATGTAAAATCATATAGTGTTACTCATCAAGTTTTAAATTCTGTTACTGAAATAAACAATGTTGATTTGGCAAATACTAAAAAACTAAATAAACTTAATGATGTTCGTGTAGTCATAACAGATAACATGTTTTTGTGGGGTCCAGGAAAAGATTTAATATTAAATAGATCAGAAATTACAAATCAAACTGTTGCTGGAAAAACTATCCAAACAAATCCAAACAATATGAATGAGTATGATTCCTTAAGAACTGGTTTAGATACATCATCAAATATTTCTCCAGTTTATGATCGTATTGTTCTAGATCAAATTTATACAAATTTGGTTATTAGTGGTATTGCTTTAGAAAAAAATGACAGAATATTATTAACAAATCAAATAAACAAAAAAGACAATGGCATTTATATTTTTAATGGTCTTGATAATATTTTAACAAGAGCAACTGATGCTGTGTCTCAAGATAAATTAAATAATGCAATTGTTTACATAACAGATGGATATTACAAAGATACAACTTGGATGCAAACAAACACCATGACATCTTTAAATGATTATCAAATCTGGAGCGAAATTGAAAAATATCCAACAGAAGAAACAATATCTTCTCAGCCAATATTTGGCTCAAGATGGAAGAATTCTTACGGAGTAGAAAGATGCATAGATTTGCAAAATGATATTTCAATTAATGATTATGATCTTATTGTTTTTATGAATTACCCAGAAAGTAATGAGCAATTAGCAGAAAACTTTATTAATTTTAATGATAATGAAATAAAACAAATGTACGATAATTTTATAAAATCATTAACAAATGTTGTTGCACAAGGTGCAAGTTTGCATGTTTCAAGTCCTAGGCTTGCCCAAGATCTTAAAATAGTAAAAACTTTTACCAATGTTTCTCAAGCCTTTAAAACATCAGATTTTGCATCTGCAAGTTTAAGTCCGTTTGAGCAAAGCGAAAGTTCTGAAAGATATTTTCATACACATAGAAATAATAAATATTCTTTGGCTACAGAAATTTCTGGACTTACAAATAAACAAACTTATGTTCTTACTGATTTTATTAATTATATTCCAGACAATAATTATGATTATGAGCAATATCATGCACAATATTCTTACCGTCCGCTAGGTTTAAAAGAAGGCAATGAGTTTATAATTCCTGGATTAGCACTAAGATCAATAACAGAAAATAAAAATCTTCCAGGATTTACAGATAATCAAAGAGGAACAAAAGACATTTTGGCTGTTGCACCACAAGATATTTTGTCTGGAACAGTAGTTACTCAATTAGGACACACCTATTATGAATCTACCTCTCCTATTAGCAACCCATATGATGACTATGCAACAACAATTATTGTACATAATAATCAATCTCTTAACGGTCAACCAATTACTGGAAAGATATTTGTAAATTGTATTGAAGATGGATATACTTTTAGTCGCAAGGAATACAACAAAGCATTCATACAGGTTCTTCCTGCTGTAGATACAAATGAAACAACTGCAACACGAGCCTGGCAGTATTCAACAACCAGACTAAATAGAACTCCAAGTGTAATAAATGTTCGTCAATTGACTGAACTTGGACAAACAACACCAACAAATGGTGGTGGTGGACCATTGATTCAGGCACCAAGCAATTCATCTAATGGTATTATTAGATCTCAAACAGATTTGGGTAACACAAACTATCAGTCAGATCTTTATACAAATGAGGCTGAAGAAATATATCCAATACAGGAAATTCCAGTGCTTAGCATGACTTATCTAGGTCTGCAATGGCTGGCGGAATAGGAAAGGAGAAATAAATGTTTGCTACTACAACGCAAGTAAAAACAATTACAGGCAAGATAGTTAACGCTGGTCTTGTTGAAAGAGCACAATATGCTATTGAGGCATATGTTGGCAAATTTGAGGCTGATGTTCCTGATGTAAATGACAAAGAAATATTAAAAAGAGCAGTTGCCTATCAATCAGCATACATGCTTAATAATGAGGATATTGTTTTTGAGCAAATGGCAGTTTCAACAACTATGCAAAACGATGCTTCAACAACATTTAAGCCTGGCGACAGAGTTTCACCATTCATTGCGCCAATGGCTGTAATGGTATGTTCCAAGTTATCTTTTGTAAAGTCTCGCTCAATTAAAACGGGACCAATACAATCCACAGTAACATATCCAGGTTGGACAACAATATAATGAAACCAGCAGCCTTTTTTAGATATAAATATTCTGGCGATTTTTATAAATTTGTTAGAAAAGTGGTTGGAGATACAAGCACTGTTGAATATTATTTTGTTGGCAATATTGCATTATCCACTGGTATTGATACTGCTGGAAGATTAAGCGTCAGATGTGATGAACCACTACCTATTGGATGTTTAATTGCCAATATAAAAGATGCTGATGGAAAACTTATTCTTGATGATCAAGTTTGGCAAATAAGTAGTTTACAACCTGTGCTTAATTCATTTAATACTATTGAGTCATATCAAATGAAAACAGTTAAGTACCAGGGCAATCTTTAATGGGACTATTTGACTTTTTTACTGCTGCAGTAAATTCTGCAATAGATATTACTGAAGCAAGAGAATTAGTAAACGAAGCATTGCAAGAAGCACTTGCCACAATGGAAGGTATGTGTGGCAATGAAGGCCAACTTACAGTATTTGAAAGTTATGTTGCACCAGCATTTGAGGATGCAAAAGGACCAATAGAGAACGGTTGGAATGATGTTGATATTGGTGAATATATGGATTTTATGGGTGAAATAGTAGAAGAAGGTAACTCAATAATGTCAGATGCTTATGATGAGGCTCAGGAAATATTATCTGAACTTGAAGAAGAAGCAGAAGGCGAAATTGATGAAGATACTGGAGAAATATTAGATTTCTAGTTTGACAATCATCTTTTAACCTGATATAATTATATTATCAGCACATCCTAGTGATGATACGAGGCCTTCCAGAGGTTAATCTCTTTCTTCTGGTGGGCCTCAACCCTGTCTAAAAGGTTGCACCTATCCCTTTTATATGCTATACTAGGATATAAGAGAAAAGGTGAAAAATGGAACTTAATTTGTTGGTTTCTATCAGAGATGATAGGAGCCTGCCAACAGGTTATCACAAGGCTGTTTTATATGCATTGGCTACCAGAGGGCAAAATGTCTATCCAAACCAGGAACAATTGATGAAAGATTCTGGCATAGGCAGCAGGAACACATTAGTTAAGATAGTTAAAGATCTGGAAACTCTGGGTTGGCTTACGATTACCAAGAAAAAACACGGTAACAATCAATACAAAAACAACCGTTATGAAGTCCATGTACCTAATGTGACTAAGCCATGTATTGAATCTGACGAAACAATAGTCAATATTGATACACTAAAGATAAATAAAGATAAAAGAAAGATAAACATATCAGTAAGAAACCAAGGAAAAGCAGTGTTTAATCATACAAGCATTTCTTCTTTCTTGGCTCAATCGCCCGTTTCGGGCGTATATAATAAGGAGATAAACAATGGATAAAGAGTACGAGATTGTATATTGCAAAGGATGCAATGCAGTCAAGATAACAGATAGTGATAGGAACTGCCTGGTTTGCAACGGGACATCAGAAGTCATAGGATTTGAGCATCAAATAATACAAGACATATTAGATGTAGAACTAACAGTGGAGGATAACAATGGGTAAAGCAACAGGGTCAAAGACACCAAGATTATGTCCATGTGGAAGAAATGGTAGACATGCTGGTTTGGGTCCAGATGGATTGCCACGATATGGAGTTTTGTGCAAGAGATGCCACAAGTCCAACATTAAAGACAAGAAGAACTACTGCGAAAGATGTGGTTTTGTACCAGAAGTACCTCAGCAGATTGAGGTAGATCACAAGGATGGCAACAAAAGAAACAACGACAGAGAAAATCTTTGGTCTTTATGTGCCAATTGCCATAGACTAAAGACACATAGAAATCAAGAATGGAAGAAAATATATGAATAAGCGATGCCCAAGATGCGGGGTAACTAAAGATGCAAGTCATTACTACTATGCTGCAAATACAGTTAATCACCTATATGCATACTGTAAGCCCTGCTGTAAGGAACTAGACAGAGAGAAGAGCAAGAGAAGACACGCTTCTCCACCTACTATTGTAAGAGAATCTAAGGTGTGTGGTTTATGCAATCAAGAGAAGCCAGTTTCTCAGTTTGGCTACAATAGAAATAGAGCAGACAGACTTCACACTTACTGTAAGCCTTGTTGGGTTATTTATGTAATCAAGGCACAAAAGAAGCGTCTGGTATAATTGATATACGACCTGTCCTGCAGGTTACGGTCTACCAACCATTGTGGTGGGATAGTGTTTAATTCACCTTTTTCTCTATCTCACTACATTAATGGTACAATTGCTATGATGTACAAACTAGGTAAAATTGGACGGAATAAAGATAATATGACACTATTCCCATATGCAGGAGAAGTAGAGTATAGAGATGGAAACCTTAAGTTTGTACTTACTTTCTTTGATCAAGAGAATACAACAGAAATGACCTTGGACATTGGTTTGGATGAGAATCTGATACAGATGATTGAGGGTTTGTTAAACAAGATGGACGAGGTTTGAGATATGGTTATATTGGTGGGAAATGCCAGAGATGTGCGTCGTAAAACCAAATATACAAACCTTCAAACCTTAATAGGAGGATATCGTGGGATATAGCACATATACAGAAGAACAAATTACAACCTTTATAGAGACTGCACAGGAAATGGGAATAGGCCCAACACTTAGATACCTTGGTTTTCCAAAGTCTTATCATACTGCCAAGAAGTGGTTTGTTGAACGCAATATAGAATTGCCTACTATTGACACCCTCGCAAAAATGGCGGTAGATACAAGAAACTTCTATAGTGATAGAGAAAAACTAATAGCAGCACAAGCAGTATTGGATAGATGTGTAGAAGCACTAATGCAAGATGCATTGGATAGCGATGGTTTGAATAAGTTGGCCAATGCTGTCCATAAAGCAATACAAACAATAAACCTTATAGAAGGTAAGTCAACTGTTATCAATGAGAATAGACAGAAGGATGGACAAGATTTGGCCATAATAGATCTATTGAATGAAGCAAAAGCCCGCAATGAGGCTATGAAGAACAAAGGTTTGAGGGTTTTGACAAATGAGGTTTGATGTGATAAGGTTTTCTAAAGGACGGGTACCCAATGCGAAAGGTTTTTTCTTTTTCTTTTTTTCGCTGTCTGCAAAAGATATTTCCCACATTTTTGAATCTAGGGTGTGTTATAAGTGACACCAGAACTAATAGCAGCCTTTGGAGGAGTATTGACAGCAATTCTTGGTTCAGTATT
>JGI25921J50272_10000316_pt1 | contig 15897 bp, 14 predicted proteins | sample LauGreSu1BDMLBSD_2_FD_50272 | JGI IMG/M metagenome (IMG submission 50272) | reverse complement strand
CAAGCAGACCAAAGAACTCCCCCTCAGCAATGTCAAAGCTCACTTTGTTGAGTGCTGTGAAAGGCTGGCTGCCAGGTTGTTTGGCAGGATAAGTTTTGGAGACGGATTGAAAAGAGATGGCGGGCATGAGCCCCCTATTTTACGGTCATGCGCTTTCGATCAACAGCTCAGACACCCCATAAAGCTGGGCCAATTCGCGTAATTTGGCCGGGAATTGCTTGAATTTCAAGGTTTTCGACAAACTTTCGGCTTCTCGGCGGCAACCCAAGAGAACTGCGAGTGCGGAGGAGTCGAAGTCTGACAACTGTCCTGCCTGAATTTCTACCTCTGAATTTGGACTGCTTCGAATTTGCGCTTGCAGCTTTTGCAAGCAGTCTGCCGCGTTGCTGTGTCGCAAATCAGGTGGCAAGGTTAGAAGGGCCGTGGTCATTCAGTGGGCGCTCAATCAGGCTTTTTTGGCATTCGACTTGTTGCGGTCTGAAAGACTCTTGATCAAACCATCGACGCCGCCTGCGTTGATTTCTTTGGCAAATTGCGAACGGTAGTTTTCGACCAACCAAATGCCCATCACGTTGAGGTCAAAAATTTTCCAACCAGCACCCTCACCAGGCGTTTTTTCGAGGCGATAGTCAAGCTGGATGGGCTCGCCTTTGCCTCTGACCTCGGTTTGAACCACCAGATTTTTGTCGTCGGTGGCACCGCGCAAAGGCTTCAACTCAATGGTCTGGTCGCTGATTTGGCTGAGGGCGCCAGAATAAGTTCGAATGAGCAGCAATTTGAACTCTGCTTGCAGGCGCTCTTGCTGTTCTGGCGTGGCTTTGCGCCAACCCGGCCCTGTGGCCAATGCCGTCATTCGGCGAAAATTAACGTGCTGCATCAATTTGGTGTCGACCAATTGCATGATCTTGTTGATGTCGCCGCTCTTGATGCTTTTGTCGGAGCGCACCGCATCCAAGGTTTCATTGGAAATGCGTTTGATAAACGCATCGGGTGCTTCATCGTTTGCCCAAACAGTGCCTGCGCTCAAAGACAAGCCCAATGCCCAAATAAGGGGCCATAAAAAAGTAAAGAATTTGCGATTCATAAAGTGTGATCATAAAGAGCGTTTGACTCTTTAACGCGCCAGCTTCAAAAAAGTTGATTAGACCACCAAGCCAATTTCTTGAAAAATCAAGGCTTTATAGGTGGCGGCGCCTTTGGCAATGACTCTGGGCTAAGGGAAGTACCTGGCTGGTTGGGCGCCACCATGGGGGCTGGCTCTGGATCGTCAAAGTCATCCAACATGGGCGGATTGCCGTCAAAAATATCGTTCAAGCGCTTTTGCAGGTAGGCATCCCGCGTGAAAGTGTAGGGGTCGAGAGAGGCCTGCCGAACAGCATCGGACAAGTTCAAGAAGCGTTCGCGCCGATCGGTAAGGCGCAAGACAGTTAGGAAGTTGCGCGAGCCCTGATCGGCCAATTGCTGATTGACGTCTGTTTTGATGTCAACATACAAACCAAAGCTGTCTCGGACCGTGGACGGTCCAAAAAAAGGCAAGACCACGTAGGGGCCGGAGGAGACCCCCCAAAAAGCCAAGGTCTGACCAAAATCTTCCTTGTGCTTGTCAATTTTGAGTTCGGAAGCCCAATCGATAATGCCACCCAATCCCAAGGTGCTATTGATTCCCACACGCATGGCGTTTTTAGCAGCCTTTTCGAGCTTCAATTGCGCCAAGCTGTTGAAAAACGACAAGACATCGCTTTGATTGCTGAAAAAGTTGCCAATGCCCTTGCGCACCACCGTGGGCAAATACTGGCCATAAATCACAGCCACGGGGCGCAGAACCAAATCGTCAGCCACATCGTTGAAAGCTGTCACTTGTCGGTTCAAAGGTTCGAGGGGGTCAGTGGGATCGGGGCCTTTCAAAGAGGCGCAGCCTTGCAGCAGCATCAAAGCTGCAATGGCCAAACCGAGGCGAAAACGCCAACCCAGCATCACTTTTTACTTTCGCTCGAAGGCGCAGCCGTGTCGGCTGCTTTGTTGTACAAAAACTGACTGATTAAATTTTCCAAAACCACGGCAGACTGTGTCGAACCAATTTTGTCGCCAGCCACCAGATTTTTTTCTTCTGCCCCGGCTTCAATGCCAATGTACTGTTCGCCTAGCAAACCACTGGTCAAAATTTTCAAGGAGCTGTCTTGGGGAAATGCATACTGATTTTGCAAAGCCAAGCTGACTTTAGCCTGAAAGCTGTCACCATCAAACTGAATGTTTTCCACACGGCCCACAACCACGCCTGCACTCTTCACCGCAGCCCCTTTTTTGAGACCCCCAATATTGTCAAATTTGGCTGTCACGGTGTAGTCTTTGGACCAACTGTATTGCAACAAGTTGGCAGACTTGAGCGCTAAAAAGAGCACAGCGGCCAAGCCAATCAGTACAAACAAGCCAACCCACACATCATTTTTTGAACGTTGCATCACGTCCTCCTTAAATGCTGAACATCATCACTGTGAGAATGAAGTCCAGTCCTAAAACAGACAACGAAGAAATCACCACGCTTCGAGTGGTGGCTGAGGCTACGCCTTCAGGTGTTGGCTTTGCCACATAACCTTGCAGCAAGGCAATGAAAGTCACTGCCACGCCAAACACAACACTTTTGATCATGCCATTGCCCACGTCCTTGAAAACATCAACGCCGCTTTGCATTTGACTCCAGAACGAACCCGCATCGACACCAATGAGGAGAACACCCACGATATACCCACCCAAAATACCCACTGCACTGAAAACCGCGGTGAGCAATGGCAAGGCAATGATGCCGCCCCACAAACGTGGCGCCAAAATGCGCAACTTGGGATCGACGGCCATCATTTCCAAAGCAGTGAGCTGCTCGCCTGCTCGCATCAAGCCAATTTCTGCAGTGATCGAGGCGCCAGCTCTTCCGGCAAACAACAAAGCTGCTACCACGGGGCCAAGTTCTCGAACCAAGCTCAAGGCCACAAGCAAACCCAACGCATCGGCTGCGCCATAACGTTGCAAGGTGTAATAACCCTGCAGACCCAACACAAAGCCCACAAACAAACCTGAAACGGTGATGATGGCCAGTGAGTAATTGCCCAAAAAGTGAACTTGGTCACGGACCAAACCAAAGCGCTTCAGGCAGGGGCCAGACAACAGGGCGAGTTGGCCCAACAAACGTGCTCCGAAGCCCCAGTCTGCCAGTTTTTGACGCACAGCATAGCCAAGCTCAGCAGGGTGCAAAAACGTCATGCGCTGGCCCTCCCAAAGTCTTCTGCCACTGAGGTTGCTGGGTAATGGAAATGAACCGGGCCATCGCTGAGGCCATTGACAAACTGATGGATGAGTGGATCGGTGGTTTGCCTGAGCGACTCAGGGGTACCCTGCGCAGCCACTTTGCCATTGGCCAACACCACCACGTGGTCGGCAATTTGGAAGGTTTCGTCCACATCGTGCGACACCACCACACTGGTGATGCCCAAGCTGTCGTTCAACCTTCTGATGAGCCTTGCTGCAGTGCCCAAAGAAATAGGATCCAGCCCCGCAAAGGGCTCGTCGTACATCATGAGATCGGGGTCGAGCGCAATGGCACGGGCCAATGCCACTCGCCTGCCCATGCCGCCTGAAATTTCTGAAGGCTTTAAATTTCTAGCGCCGCGCAAACCCACGGCATCGAGTTTCATGAGCACAATGTCGCGAACCATCGACTCCGACATTTTGGTGTGCTCTCTCAATGGAAATGCCACATTGTCAAACACGTTCATGTCGGTGAACAAGGCACCAAACTGAAACAGCATGCCCATGCGCCTGCGGGCCGCATAAAGTTGCTCGGTATTCATCTGACCCACATCTTGGCCATCAAAATTCAGTTGACCTTGTTGGGCCTTGTATTGACCGCCGATGAGGCGCAAGACAGTAGTCTTGCCGCCACCCGACACGCCCATGAGCGCCGTGACTTTGCCGCGGGGTATGCCAAAGGAAATGTCGTTCAAGATGACCCGATCCCCGTAGCCGAAGCTGAGGTCTTTGAGTTCTACCAGCAGTGGAGAGTTGGGCAGGGTCATGTTTGAAAGAACAAAAGCCGGGGTCGCCGGCTTTAGTAGGATAGGGCGTTCAGGTTAAGTTTGTGTGAAGCGCTGCCGTTTCAAGCACAAAACCTGTCTGCAGTCATTTTAACGGGGTAAGTCGCTGGTTCCCATTAAGAACTCGTCAATTGAACGGGCAGCTTGTCGACCTTCGCGTATAGCCCACACCACCAAGGACTGGCCGCGGCGCATGTCGCCAGCGGCAAACACCTTGGGCACGTTGGTGGCATAGCCGCCCGTGAAGTCGGTGGTGGCTTTGGCGTTGCCGCGGTTGTCTTTGTCCACGCCAAAGGCATCCAAAATGGTGGCCACGGGGTTTACAAAGCCCATGGCCAAGAACACCATGTCGGCAGGGTAAGTTTTTTCGGTACCTGGCACATTGACCAATTTGCCGTCTTTGAATTCGACTTCAACGGTTTTGAGACCGGTCACTTTGCCTTTTTCGCCAATGAATTCTTGGGTAGAAATGGCAAATTCGCGGGTGCAACCTTCTTCGTGGCTAGAGCTGGTGCGCAGCTTCAAGGGCCAGTAAGGCCATGTCAAAGGACGGTTTTCCTCTTCGGGCGGCTGAGGCATCACTTCAAACTGCGTCACGCTTTTGGCGCCGTGGCGGTTGGAGGTGCCCACGCAATCGCTGCCAGTATCGCCACCACCAATCACAATGACGTGTTTGCCGTCAGCGCGCAATTGGTCTTGGAGCTTGTCGCCNGCNTTCACTTTGTTTTGCTGTGGCAAAAATTCCATGGCGAAGTGAATGCCCGCCAAATCGCGGCCAGGCACGTTCAANTCGCGTGACTGCTCTGAGCCACCGGTCAGCAGCACGGCATCAAAGTCTTTCTGAAGTTGCTCGGGGCTGATGGTTTCTTGCGACCAGTTGGTCACTTTGGAACCTGCAGGCAGACTGCCCACCATGACGCCTGTTTTGATAGTCACGCCTTCAGCGACCAACTGCTCAGTACGGCGGTCAATGTGCGATTTTTCCATTTTGAAATCGGGAATGCCGTAGCGCAGCAAGCCACCAATTCGGTCGTTCTTTTCAAACAGGGTTACGTCGTGACCCACACGTGCCAATTGCTGAGCAGCGGCCATACCGGCAGGGCCTGAGCCCACCACCGCTACTTTTTTGCCAGTTTTGTGCGCAGCGGGACGGGGCTTGACCCAGCCCTCTTGCCAAGCACGGTCAATGATGGCGTGCTCAATCGACTTGATGCCCACGGCATCGTCGGCCACGTTCAATGTACAAGCGGCTTCACATGGAGCGGGGCAAATACGGCCCGTGAACTCTGGAAAGTTGTTGGTGCTGTGCAGCACGTCAATGGCATTTTTCCAATCGCCTTGAAATACCAAGTCGTTGAAGTCGGGAATGATGTTGTTGACAGGGCAGCCGCTGTTGCAAAACGGTGTGCCGCAGTCCATGCAGCGAGCGCTTTGCGCTTTGGCTTGCGCGTCGTCCAAACCGATGACGAATTCTTTGTAATTTTTGACGCGTTCTTCGACGGGTTTGTAGCCCTCTTCAACGCGCTCAAATTCCATGAAACCAGTGATTTTTCCCATGATCAATCCTTGTTATTTCTTTGTACTTATTTGGCAAATTAGCTAGCGGCAATTGTGTCGGTGGACTTTGCGGCTGCTTTGCGTGCGTTGATTTCACCCAAAGCGCGCTTGTACTCGTTCGGGAATACTTTCACGAACTTCAAACGAGCTTGCGCCCAGTTGTCTAGCAATTCACGTGCGCGCTGGCTACCAGTCCACTTGTGGTGGTCTTCCAGCAGTTTTCTCAACTGTGTTTCGTCGGCTTGATCGCGGTGCCACACTTTGCGGTCCACTGCGGCTTCTTGCTCGGCCACACTGAGTACTTTTTCCATGCTGACCATGGCGGTGTTGCAGCGAGATGCAAACTGTCCGTCTTCGTCGTACACATAGGCAATGCCACCGCTCATACCGGCCGCAAAGTTGCGACCTGTTTTACCCAGCACCGCCACGGTACCGCCGGTCATGTATTCACAACCGTGGTCGCCTGTGCCTTCCACCACTGCGGTGGCGCCCGACAAACGAACTGCAAAACGCTCGCCGCCCACACCTGCGAAGAAAGCTTCGCCTGTGGTGGCACCGTACATCACAGTGTTGCCCACAATGATGTTTTGGCTGGCCACACCGCGGAACTCAAGACTAGGACGAACCACAATGCGGCCGCCCGACAAACCTTTGCCGGTGTAATCGTTGGCTTCACCAATGAGGTACAAGGTAATGCCCTTGGCCACAAACGCGCCAAAGGATTGACCGCCCGTACCTTCCAATTGAATGCGAATGGTGTCGTCTGGCAAACCTTCTGGGTGCACTTTGGTGACGGCACCTGAGAGCATGGCGCCCACAGAACGATTCACGTTGCGCGCCACTTCCATGAACTGCACTTTCTCACCTTTGTCGATGGCAGCGCGGCTCTTGGCAATGAGGATGTTGTCCAAAGCTTTGTCCAAACCGTGGTCTTGCACATCGATGTGGCGACGGGGCACGTCGGCGGGTACATCGGGTACAGCCAACAAACGGCTGAAATCGAGGCCGCTGGACTTCCAGTGTTCGATGCCTTTGCGGGTGTCGAGCAAATCGGCACGGCCCACCATGTCGTCAAACTTCTTGATGCCCAACTGCGCCATGATTTGACGCACTTCTTCGGCAATGAAGAAGAAGTAATTCACCACGTGTTCTGGCTTGCCAGAAAACTTTTTGCGCAAAGTAGGATCTTGCGTGGCCACGCCCACTGGGCAAGTATTCAGATGGCACTTGCGCATCATGATGCAGCCTTCCACCACCAGCGGTGCAGTGGCGAAACCAAATTCGTCTGCGCCCAGCAACGCGCCAACGGCCACGTCTCGGCCGGTCTTCATCTGGCCGTCAGCTTGCACACGGATGCGGCCGCGCAAGCGGTTGAGCACCAAGGTTTGCTGTGTTTCAGCCAAACCAATTTCCCAAGGACTGCCAGCGTGCTTGATGGAAGACCAAGGTGATGCACCAGTACCGCCGTCGTGACCGGCAATCACCAAGTGATCGCTCTTGCACTTTGCAACGCCTGCCGCAATGGTGCCCACGCCAATTTCAGACACCAACTTGACGCTGATGTCGCTGTGCGGCGCCACGTTTTTCAAGTCGTGAATGAGTTGAGCCAAATCTTCATGGAGTAGATGTCGTGGTGTGGCGGTGGAGAAATCAAACCCACGCCAGGCACTGAGTGACGCAGCTTGCCGATGTAGTCGGACACCTTGCCACCTGGCAATTGGCCGCCTTCACCGGGCTTGGCACCTTGCGCCATCTTGATCTGAATTTGATCGGCGCTGTGCAAATATTCGGCTGTCACACCAAAGCGGCCAGAAGCCACTTGCTTGATCTTGGAGCGGAGTGAATCGCCATCCTCCAAAGGCATGTCAACTTCCACTTCTTTGGCGCCAATGACGCTCTTCAAAGTCTCGCCCTTTTTGATCGGGATGCCTTTGAGTTCGTTGCGATAACGCGCAGAGTCTTCACCGCCTTCACCGGTGTTGCTCTTGCCGCCGATGCGGTTCATGGCAACGGCCAATGTGGCGTGTGCTTCTGTGGAGATGGAGCCCAAAGACATGGCGCCAGTGGCGAAGCGCTTGACGATTTCGCTGGCGGGTTCTACTTCATCAATCGAAATGGCTTTAGCAGGATCGATCTTGAATTCGAACAAACCACGCAATGTCATTTGACGCTTGGTTTGGTCGTTGATGATCTGTGCGTATTCTTTGTACGTGCTCCAGTTGTTGGCACGGGTGCTGTGCTGCAACTTGGCAATGGCATCGGGTGTCCACATGTGTTCTTCACCGCGAGCACGCCATGCGTATTCGCCGCCCGCATCGAGCATGGTGGCCAACACGGGGTCGTTGCCAAAAGCGGCTTTGTGCATGCGCAATGCTTCTTCGGCAATTTCAAAAATACCAATACCTTGCACACGGCTAGGCGTGCCAGTGAAGTACTTGTTCACGGTTTCGGTGTTGACGCCAATGGCTTCAAACAACTGCGCACCGCAATACGACATGTAGGTGCTGACGCCCATCTTGGACATGATCTTGGACAAGCCTTTGCCCACCGCTTTGATGTAGTTGTAGATGGCTTTGTCAGCCGACAAATCACCAGGCAACTCTTTGTGCAAAGCCTGCAATGTTTCCATGGCCAAGTAGGGGTGAACGGCCTCAGCACCGTAACCTGCCAACACGGCAAAGTGATGCACTTCGCGGGCGGTGCCGGTTTCAACCACCAAGCCAGCTGTGGTGCGCAAGCCTTCGCGCACCAAGTGTTGGTGAATAGCAGACAGCGCCAACAAAGCTGGAATGGCCACTTGCGTGGGCGACACACCGCGGTCGCTGATGATCAAAATGTTGTTGCCGCCTTTGATGGCGTCTACGGCTTCAGCGCAGAGTGATGCCAACTTGGCTTCAACGCCTTCACGGCCCCATGCTGCGGGGTAAGTGATGTCTAAAGTAGCGCTCTTGAACTTGCCTTGTGTGGACTGTTCAATGTTGCGCAACTTGGCCATGTCTGCAAAGTCCAGCACAGGCTGGCTTACTTCCAAGCGCATGGGTGGGTTGACTTGGTTGATGTCTAGCAAATTAGGCTTGGGGCCCACAAATGACACCAAGGACATCACGATGGCTTCGCGAATGGGGTCGATCGGTGGGTTGGTGACCTGCGCGAACAACTGTTTGAAGTAGTTGTAAAGCGGTTTGTTTCGGTCTGACAAAACAGCCAAGGGGCTGTCGTTGCCCATGGAGCCCAAGGCTTCTTCACCGGCTTGAGCCATAGGGGCCAACAAGAACTTGATGTCTTCTTGGGTGGTGCCAAAGGCTTGCTGCAAATCGAGCAAAGACTCTTTGGACGCAGGCGCGTTGGAGGTGGTGGCCTTGACGTCATCTAGCTTGATGCGCAAGTTTTCAATCCACTGTTTGTAGGGCTTGCTGCTGGCCAAGTTCGACTTGAGTTCTTCGTCGTCGATCATGCGGCCTTGTTCCAAATCGATCAGGAACATCTTGCCGGGTTGCAAGCGCCACTTGCGAACAATTTTGCTTTCTGGAATGGGCAACACACCGGTTTCAGAACCCATGATGACCATGTCGTCGTCGGTGATGCAATAGCGTGAAGGACGCAAACCGTTGCGGTCTAAGGTGGCGCCAATTTGACGGCCATCGGTAAACACAATGGAAGCGGGGCCGTCCCATGGCTCGAGCATGGCGGCGTGATATTCATAGAAGGCCTTGCGGCGCTCGTCCATGGTGTTGTGGTTTTCCCATGGCTCGGGAATCATCATCATCACAGCTTGGCTGATGGGGTAACCGGCCATGGTGAGCAACTCTAAACAGTTGTCGAAAGTGGCTGTATCGGATTGACCAGCAAAGCTGATGGGGTAGAGCTTTTGCAGGTCGTTGCCCAACACGGGTGAAGACATCACGCCTTCGCGCGCCTTCATCCAGTTGTAGTTGCCCTTGACGGTGTTGATCTCACCGTTGTGCGCCACATAGCGGTAGGGGTGAGCCAGNGGCCACTCTGGGAAGGTGTTGGTNGAGAATCGTTGGTGNACCAAGCCCAATGCAGATACGCAGCGTTCATCTTCCAAATCACGGAAGTAGGTACCAACTTGATCGGCCAAAAGCAAGCCTTTGTANACCACGGTACGGCTGGACATGCTGGGGATGTAGTACTCGTTGCTGTGCTTCAGCTTGAGGTTTTGAATGGCGGCACTGGCTGTTTTACGAATGACGTACAGCTTGCGCTCTAGGGCGTCTTGCACAATCACATCGGCACCACGGCCAATGAAAATCTGTTTCAGAACAGGTTCTTTTTCGCGCACGGTGGGCGACATGGGCATGTCACGGTTCACCGGCACATCGCGCCAGCCCAACAACACTTGGCCTTCGGCTTTCACAGCACGCTCAAGCTCTTGTTCGCAAGCCATGCGCGAGGCATGTTCTTTCGGCAAGAACACCATGCCCACACCGTACTCGCCTTGCGCAGGCAAAGTGACGCCTTGCTTGGCCATTTCATCTCTGTAGAGCGCATCGGGCAACTGAATCAAGATGCCCGCGCCGTCGCCCATCAACTTGTCGGCACCCACCGCACCCCGGTGATCCAAGTTTTCAAGAATCTTGAGTGCTTGCGTGACGATGGCATGCGTTTTTGCGCCTTTGATGTGAGCCACAAAACCCACACCACAAGCGTCGTGCTCTTGAGTTGGGTCATACAGACCGGTTTGTTGCAAAGCTAATTTTTCGGCAGCCGAAGTCATGGCGCACTCCTAAAGATATTTCGCGGGAAAGAGAGCATATTGCATTGCAACAAAAATGCCAAGTAAATTAATTGGGGTCAGATCAACATTAATTTCCTCTTTTTCCAAATTTTAATTAATTGGGGACAGATCAAAATTGAAATAAAAAGAATTCAATACGGTCAATTTTCTGACCTTCTCATGACTTTAAAGTGGTTTTTTGAATGGCCTGCCAGCCTTTTTCGGCAGGATGGGGCGCTGGGTTGTCTTCTGCAAAGACTTCAAAAATTCGGGTCGCCCCACAACCCGGCTTTTCAAAACTGACTCCGTGAGGTCTTTTTCAATGGAAGCAGAAAGGCCGCCCGCCACAAACTCTGCATAAGCAGCTTCCCTAGAAAAAGGCGTATTGCCCAAGCCCCAATAAAGTGCATGCGGCGTCACCAATTTGTCGATTTTTTGACCAATCAGGTGCTTATAACTAGACCAGTTGAAATCTTCGGCCGACTCGGCCACGCCTGCCCTCACGGGGTTTAAATCGATGTAAGCCATGCACGTCAAAAGATAGGCTTCTGAGTCAATCACTGACGATTTGTAGCGCCCTTCCCACAAAGTGCCGCTGCGGGAGTGGCGATTGTTGAAGTAGCGCACATAACTTCTGCCCACCGACTGCATCATCAAAGACATGGCCTCATCACTGGGCGGCGTGAGCAACATGTGGAAGTGATTGTCGAGCAGCACGTAGGCGTTAACCGCTACTTTGTGGCGCTGCGACTCTTCTAGCCACAAGCTGTAAAGCATCTTGCGATCGGCCTCGTCCAGCACGATGGGCTGGCGGTTGTTCCCCCGCTGAATGACGTGATGCGGGTAACCAGGAAGGGCTAAACGAGGATGACGGGCCATGCGTGAATGCTAACCCGAAAGAAATTAATGTTGATCTGACCCCAATTAAGGGTAACGCGATGCAAGGGATTCGGTGAGGCCGAATTCGGTCAGGAGGGATTGGAGGCGTTGGGCGGCGTCGGGTTTGGGGCGGCCGGTGTAGCGGGCCAGGATGAGTTCGTTTTTCATGCTGTGCTCCCAGCCCACCAGTTCGGTAACCGTGACGGTGTAGCCTTTGGATTCAAGGTAAAGGCAGCGCAGGACGTTGGTAAGTTGGCTGCCAATTTCGCGGGTGTGCAAGGGGTGGCGCCAGAGTTCGGCCAAAGGGGTGCGCGACAAGTTCAAGGCTTTGTTTTGGCGCAGCTTAGAGGCTACTTCGGCTTGGCAACAGGGCACCAAGACCATGGCGCGAGCTTTTTTCAGCAAACCAAAGGCAATAGCGTCGTCGGTAGCGGTGTCGCAGGCATGCAATGCAGTGACCACATCAATTTGCGCAGGCATGAGATCGGACTGCGAAGACTCGGCCACCGAGGTGTTCAAAAAGACCATGCGCTTGAAGTCCAAACGCAGGGCCAATGCGCGCGAGGCCTCAACCAATTCGGCCCGAGTTTCGATGCCGTAAATGTGACCTTGCGGCAAAGCCTTGAAAAACAAGTCGTAAACGATGAAACCCAAATAAGACTTGCCGGCGCCATGATCGGCCAAGGTCAGGCCTAGGGCGTCTGAAGCCGAAGTCTCCTCCGCCAACTCTTTCAAAATCTTTTCAATGAACTGAAAAAGATGCAAGACCTGCTTGAGTTTTCGGCGCGAGTCTTGGTTCAGTTTGCCTTCGCGGGTAAGGATGTGCAATTCTTTCAGCAACTCAATCGATTGCCCCGGGCGCAGATCGAGGTCTAAAGGCTTGGCCGAATCAGACTTGGTGTTATTTTTTTTCATCGGTGTCATTCTGAGGCCATGTAGGCCCCACATTCAAGTCTTGCCAGCCCTGCAAACCCAATTGGTTCATGGTGGCCATATTGGCTTCAAAAATATCTTCTGCGTCAGGAAATGCAGCCACTGCGCGGTCAATGCTGGCTTCGCGAATCAGGTGCAAGGTAGGGTACGGCGAGCGATTGGTGAAGTTGGTGATGTCGTCTTCATCGGTTCCAGCAAATTGGTATTGCGGATGAAAACTGGCGATTTGAATTTCGCCTTCCAGATCCAATGCCAGCAAACAATCATCGGCCACATTCAAAAAATCGTTGTAGTCGACAAAATCTTGCAACAAATTTTGAATGATCAGCAAAGTGGTGTCTCGCTCAGCAGGCTCATGCGCCACAAGGTCTTTCAGCGCTTGTAGCAAATCATCTCGCAAAGCTTCCAAGTTGCTGGCCTGACTGACGGTGCAATGCACTTGACCTTTCACATAAACCGCTTTGGCAAACGGGCACAAGTTCAAGCCAATGACTGCGCGTTCTAACCAACGCAAGGTGTCTTGCACCATTCGATTTTGAAGCGATCCCTCTGTTGCGGCAGTTGTCATGAAACCTCTCTTTGCTGACTCAAGGTGCGTGCAATCAACACAGACAGCACGCCCCCAACCACACAGCACAAGCCAGTGGCCAACCAAGTCCACTGCCAACCACCCACTTGCGAAGCCAACCAAGCCACCAAGGGGGGTCCTGCAAACTGACCTGCTGCAGAGCCTTGTTGCATCCAGCCGACTGTGGTGGACACATTGCGTTCATGGGGTGCCAAACGCACAGCCAAAGAAAACAAAGTGCCTGGCACCAAGCCACCACAAGCAGAGAACAAAAGCACACCGGCGTAACGCAACCACGGCCAACTTTGAGTGAATTCAGAAAAAGCCAACAAGGCGCCAAAGCTCATTGCCAAAAATCCGCAGGCCAGCAACACACTGGGATGAAAACCCCTTTGCAACAAACGGCCAGAAGCCATGTTGCCCGACATGTTGACGGCAGCGGCCACAGCGGTAAGCAAACCCAAGGTAAGGCCGGACAAACCCGCTTGGGTGTAGATGGAAGGCAAAAATCCCACCACGGCCAGCCACTGGCCTGAGTACATGGCGAAGCAAAGAGCCACCCACCAAGGTCCTGGCGCAGAAAGTGTTTCGCGCAATCGCTGTGGCCACGCAACGGCTTTGCCAGCCTGTGTTTGAACGGGCGCATCAATTGGTTCGGCAACGGATGAAAGCACATCGGCAGGCACGACACGCCAGAAAACGAAAGCCATCACCCACGTTAAAACTGCAAACAAAATCCACCAACTGCGCCATCCCCATTCGGGCAGCCACAGAGGCCCAAGCAACAAAGTGAGCGCCGTGCCTGCGGGCATGTAAGCACCCCAATAGCCCAGCAGCTTTCGCATGTGCTGTTCGCTGACCAATTTGCGAATGAGTCCGGGCGCTGGCAAGGTGACCCACAAAAATCCAACGCCTTCAAGGGCCCGCCAAACCATCAGGCTGAAAACACTGTCGGCTGTGGCGCCCATGACACTGGCAAAGCCCAAAACCAAAAGGCCTGCCAACATGCTTCGCTTCAAACCCAGGCCATCGGCTGACAAGCCAACTGCCAGTGCCAATGTCATGCCGGCCAATTGAACCAATGAGAGCAAGAAGCCTGACTGCATCAAACTCAAGCCCAATGTTTGACTTAACTCAGGCAAGGCCGGCGGCAGTTTTCCAATTTGCAAAGCTGCCACCACGCCAGAAAAAATGACGCCGTAAGCAGCCCCTAGAGACGCTGGCTTTGAGGGCGCCGAACTTGCGCTTGTCATACCAGCAATCGACGGCCCGTTAAGCGCTCATGCTCGCGGGCAGCAAAGCGATCGGTCATGCCCGCAATGTAGTCAGCCACTGCACGAGGTGTTTCTTCACGCGCCGCAAAATCAGACGACATCTCTTTCGGACTGCTGAGATAAGCATCAAACAACTCGCGCACCATCAATTGCGCATGGATGGTTTTTTCCATCACCTGTGGGTGCCGATAAAGGTGCTTGAAAAGAAACGATTTCATGGCCTGAACTTGCTCTGCCATAGCCTCACCAAAAGCCACGATAGCGCCCGCCCGTCTGGCCTCATCGGCGCTTTGTGGCGCGTTCAATTTCAAATGTGCACGCGTGGTGTCAATCACGTCATAGACTTGATCACTGAGCATGCGGCGGATGGTTTCATACAAGAGGCGCCTGGATTTTGATGGCACTGCCAAACCTGGATGCTGCTGCAAGGTCAATCTTTGATAGTTGGCAAACAAAGGCACTTCGGCCATTTGCGACATGGTGAGCAAGCCAGAACGCACGCCGTCGTCAATGTCGTGGGCATTGTAGGCAATGGCATCGGCCAAATTGCACAGTTGGGCTTCTAAGCTGGGCTGTGTGCCTGCTAAAAATCGCGATGCCACACCCCCAGGTTCTTGCGCTTCGATCAAAAGTGCATTGCGTCTTGCACAGTGCTTCAAAATGCCTTCGCGCGTTTCAAAGGTGAGGTTGAGTCCGTCAAAGTCGGGGTAGCGTTCTTCCAAATGATCGACCACACGCAAACTTTGCAAATTGTGCTCAAAGCCGCCAAACGCTTGCATGCATTCATTCAGGGTGTCTTGCCCAGCATGGCCAAAGGGGGTGTGCCCTAAATCATGGGCCAGCGCTACCGCCTCAACCAAATCTTCATTCAAACCCAAGGCGCGGGCAATCGAGCGGCCCAGTTGAGCGACTTCCAGAGAATGCGTCAATCGGGTCCGAAACAAATCGCCTTCATGGTTGAGGAAGACCTGTGTTTTGTAAACCAGACGCCGAAAAGCTGTGGAGTGAACGATGCGATCACGATCTCTTTGAAAGTCATTGCGGGTTGGCGCTGGCACTTCGGCATGCCGCCTACCGCGCGAGTGCTCAGCATGACAAGCGTAGATTTCAAGCACAGCAACGATCAATCACAGCCCGCACCATGGCTTCTGGCGCCGCACTGACGCGGGCTTTGCCTGGTCCTTCGATCAAGACAAACTGAATGTCACCGGCCACTGATTTTTTGTCATGCAGCATGAGCGCCAAATACTGGCCCGCGTTGTCTTGGGCATTCAACACAGGGCCTTTGATGGGCAAACCTGCGCGCTCAATAAGTGCTGTCAAGCGCTTGACAAATGCAGCATCGATCAATCCCAATTCGGCCGACAAATTTGCTGCCATGACCATGCCACAAGCAACCGCTTCGCCGTGCAGCCATTCCCCATAACCCAGACCCGCCTCAATGGCGTGCCCAAAGGTATGGCCAAAATTCAAGATAGCGCGCAAGCCCGCCTCGCGTTCATCTTGTCCCACCACATAAGCCTTGATTTCACAACTGCGCTTCACGGCATGCGCCATGGCCTGCGTCTGACATGCTTTCAAGGCATCGATGTTGGCTTCAATCCAATCAAAAAATGGCATGTCTGAGATAGGGCCATATTTGATAATTTCAGCCAAGCCCGCGCTAAGCTCACGTGCAGGCAAGGTTTTCAAAACGTTCAAGTCACAGACCACTCGCTGGGGCTGATAAAAGGCCCCAATCATGTTCTTGCCCATGGGGTGATTGATGGCTGTTTTACCGCCCACTGATGAATCGACTTGCGCCAACAAAGTGGTGGGCACTTGCACAAAGGGCACACCTCGCATGAAACTGGCCGCGGCAAAGCC
>JGI25921J50272_10000310_pt1 | contig 16006 bp, 15 predicted proteins | sample LauGreSu1BDMLBSD_2_FD_50272 | JGI IMG/M metagenome (IMG submission 50272) | reverse complement strand
ATTGCCCAAAGATATGTGAATGCACTTGTGGATCCATCCCTACACAAAATTTTTGACCAAATTAAGAAAGAATTTGAGTTGACTGTAAAAGAATTGTTGTTAATGACAAATGAAAAAGAGATTTTAGGTAGTCAACCAATTTTGGCTCGAACTTTACAGATACGAGATACCTACTTGGCCCCTATTCAACTTCTTCAAATCTTTACTTAAAAGAGTTCGCGCCCAATCAGAGCCTGATCAATTGCTAGCTAGAGCGTTGCTACTAACCATAAATGGAATTGCAGCAGGATTACGAAATACTGGTTGATTCACACTAAAGCAATCTCAATTAAGAATTAAATGCTGTTTGTGCCTTATCCATTCCATTAACAACCAGTGATTGAATCGCTTGAGCACCTCTAGAATTAAACTCTTGTAACTCTTTTCTTTCTTCTTTACTAAATGGTTTTAAGACAAAATCTGCTGGATCTTGCTCACCTATTGGTCTACCAATTCCCATTCGGATTCGGTAGTAATCAGAGGTTGAATATGAAGATGTGAGTGACTTAAGTCCATTATGGCCATTATCGCCACCGCCTAACTTAATTCTCAAAGAGTTAAAAGGAAGGTCAAGCTCATCATGAACAACAATAATTTTAGAGACTTCAATTTTATAAAAATCTGAAAGTGCTTTAGCAGGCCCACCAGTTTCATTCATGTATCCGCGAGATTTTGCCAAAACCAGAGCCTGGCCCTGATGCTTTATTTCGCATATCTGCATTCGTGATTTGTGAGTAGAAAACTTTTCACCTTGTGATAATTCATCAACAACAAGTTGGCCTATGTTGTGACGAGTGTTTTCATACTCCGGGCCTGGATTTCCCAAGCCAATTACTAACCAACGATCAGCCATAAGTTAAGGCTAGTCCTAATTTACTTCTTCTTGTCCTTCTTATCATCTGATGCGGCAGCGGCGGCATCACCTTCGGCAGCGGCAGGTGCAGCAGCGGCCGCATCGCCTTCAGTAGTAGCAGCAGGAGCTGCGACAACCTCTTCAACCTCAGCAGATTTAACAGATAGGTGAACAACAGTCATCTTAGGATCGCTAATTAACTTAACGCCTTCTGGAAGTACAACATCCGATGCTGACTTAGATTCGCCAGCCATCATGCCTTCCATGTTCAATACTAAGAATGCAGGAATATTTGTTACATCAGTCTCAACCTCAATTGAGTTATTTGTGTGTTCCAAAATTCCATCTTGATCGTACTTACCTTCAGTATGAACTGGAACGGAAACAACAACGCGCTCTCCGCGTCTTACAATTACTAAGTCAATGTGTTCAAGTAATCCAGTTAGTGGATCACGGCTTACAGATTTTGGAAGTGTTAATTCAGTGTGGTCATCTAATACGACATCAATCAAAACGTTTGAAGTCTTAAGAGCAATTCCAAGTTCGCGAGAAGGTAGGGCTACGTGTTGTGGTTTTTCACCATGTCCATAAATTACCGCCGGAATAAATCCATCACGACGTGATCTACGAGATGCACCTTTGCCAAACTCAGTTCGGCGTGCTCCCTTAATTGAAATCTCAGCCACTTTACTTCTCCCTCGATAACGGTTTGATCCCTCGCGGAATGAAGCGCAAGGTTATCTAATGGAAGGCTAAATGGACAAATCGATGGTGCGCCCGCAGGGATTCGAACCCCGAACCTTCTGATCCGAAGTCAGATGCTCTATCCAGTTGAGCTACGGGCGCAGAACTTACTCTTCTTGCCAGAAATCTATCGCTTATTTTTAACTATGCCCATCAAAGAGGCTAGTAACTGAGCCATCCTCAAATACCTCTCGGATCGCTCGGCCCAAGAGTGGTGCAATGGAGAGCACTGTTAAATTATCAAATCTATTCTCTTCTGGAATTGGCAAGGTGTTTGTAACAACCACCTCTGAAACCCTTGATTTCTTCAATCGGTCAACAGCAGGTCCTGATAGCACAGCATGTGTTGCGGCAATGATTACATCTTTGGCGCCAGCATCAATAAGTGCATCAACTGCTTTTGTAACAGTTCCAGCTGTATCAATCATGTCATCAATAACTACACAGGTCATTCCCTTAACATCACCAACAACCTTTCCAACAGTTGCCTCATTTGGCACTCTTGGATCCCGAGTTTTATGAATAAAAGCAATGCTGCATCCACCAAGTAATTCGCTCCATCTCTCAGCAACTCTTACACGGCCTGAGTCAGGAGAAACTATTACTAGATTTTTACGATCCACCTTGCTACCAACATAATTTGTTAAAAGTGGAAGTGCGAAAAGGTGATCTACTGGACCATCAAAGAAACCTTGAATTTGAGAGGTGTGTAAATCAACACACATTAAACGATCTGCTCCTGCAGTCTTAAATAAATCTGCCATCAGTCTTGCTGAAATTGGTTCACGACCACGATGCTTTTTATCTTGTCGGGCATAACCATAAAATGGTGCAACTACCGTAATTCTCTTTGCTGAAGCACGCTTTAGGGCATCAACCATAATCAACTGTTCCATTATTTGCTTATTAACTGGTGCACTATGACTTTGAATTACAAATGCATCACTTCCGCGAACGCTCTCTTCAAATCGAACAAATATTTCACCATTTGCAAAGTCATAGGCTGATGTTGGCGTGATTGGAATTCCAAGTTCGGCTGCTACTTCATCGGCAAGTTCTGGATATGCGCGTCCAGTAAATAAACGCAGACGTTTTTCGGAGGATAACCTTAATTCGTTCAGTTTAGCTTCCCCCTCACTGTGGTGAATCTAGGTTAACTCTACTAGTAATTGCTTACTCTTTTGCGCCAGCCTTTTTTGCCGCCGCCGCGGATTTGCTCTCTTTTCGTTTACGTAGAACCCAACCCAAGATATTGACTTGGCGAGCCCTACCAATACCGATTGCACCCGCCGGAACATCCTCGTTGATTATCGAGCCAGCCGCGGTATATGCACCATCGCCAATACTGACTGGAGCAACCAACATGGTATCGCTACCAATTCGAACATGATCGCCAACCTTGGTCTTGTGTTTTTTCTCCCCGTCGTAATTTACAAATACGGTTGCAGCACCAATATTGGTCTCATTACCAATTTCAGCATCTCCAACATATGAAAGGTGTGGCACTTTGGATCCCTCACCAATAGATGAGTTCTTAATTTCAACAAATGCACCAGCTTTACTCTCATTTTTAAGCACTGTGCCCTTACGTAAATAGGTAAATGGGCCAACCTTGGCTGCTTTACCAATTTTGGATTCAGTACAATTTGATTCAATTACCTTCGCGCCCTCTTCAACTTGGCAGGAATCAAGTGTGGTTCGAGGTCCAATAATCGCGTTTGCCTTTATATGTGAATCACCAGTAATTGCACTTCCAGGATAAATGATGGCATCGGCTTCAATTTTGACCTGTGCATCAATCCAAGTTGTGGTTGGGTCAATGATGGTAACGCCATTTTGCATATGTTCGTGATTTATCCGGTCTCGCATAATCGCAGCTGCCTCTGCTAACTGCGTACGATCATTAATTCCTAAAGTTTCAGTGTAATCATTAGATAAAATCGCAAATGACTTTTCGCCCGATTGATTAATCAAAGCAATAGCATCTGTCAGATAAAGCTCTTTTTGGGCATTGTTACTCTTTAAATCACCAATAACTTTTCTCAAAACTGAAATATCAAACATAAACGCCCGTATTAACTTCATCTATATCTTTCTCATCAGCTGTTGTGTCTTTTTCTTCAACAATCTTTGAAATTTCACCTTGCTCGCCTCTAATGATTCGCCCATATCCGGTTGGATCTGGCAATTGCGCAGTTAGTACTGAGGCTTTATTGCCATCGCCTTTGTGGGCAGCTAAAAACTCTTGCAAAGTTTGCTTGGTTAACAACGGAGTATCACCGGCCAGAATCAAAACAGTTCCATCGCCTTTGTGATTATCTAGGGCTAATCGGGCTGCGCTACCAGTTCCATCTCTTTTCTCCTGCACAACAGTTTTTGCTTTAGGAGCAATCTCAGAAAGATGGTTAATTACTTCTTCTTTTTTAGCACCAACAACCACCGTAAGGTTTTCAGGGGATAGTGAATCAACTGATACCAATAAATTTTCGATTAAAGAGCGGCCTGCAATTTTATGTAAAACTTTTGATTGAGAGGATTTCATGCGAGTGCTGTCGCCGGCAGCGAGGATGATGACAAGTGATAACTTGCTCATCAACTACCCCCTTAATTTGGTGGCTCCGCCACCAGGTATCGATCCTGGACCCTGAGCTTCAAAGGCTCATGTGCTAGCCACTACACAATGGCGGAACCTGAATTATCCCTTATAAGTGGTTAAATTAAAAACTTTCAATTATTCGTGCGCCATGAGCAGGTCCATTTGCTCTAACAACAGAGGAAACAACCCCACTGCCACTTAATGCAACGGTTAAGTCCATTGCATGATCATCATCAGATACCAAGAATGCAACTGTTGGACCTGACCCAGAGACGATTCCCCCAAGCGCACCATAATCAACACCAACATCTAAAACTAATCGCAATGCAGGTCTTAATGAACAGGCAGCAGGTTGTAATTCATTTGTTAATGCTTTGCCTAAAGCTTTTGCATCTCCTGCGCGTAGTGCCTGCATTAACTGTTCGCTGACAACTGGAGCGGCAATTGATAAACCTTCTCGTAATCGATCACACTCTTGGTAAACCGAAGGAGTTGATAACCCTTGTCCAGATAATGCTAATACCCAGTTGTAATTTCCTTTATATAAAGCTGGCGTGATTTGATCACCACGACCGGTGCCAATTGCAACGCCACCTGAAATTGAAAATGGCACATCTGCACCAATTTGACTACCAATTGATTCCATTACATCTCTAGAAAGTCCAAGATCAAACAATGAATCTAAACAAACTATCACTCCAGCCGCATCTGCACTTCCGCCAGCCATCCCACCTGCAACTGGAATTTCCTTTTTTAACTTTATTACTAAATCATTTGAAAGCTCATACTTTTTAACCATCAACTCAGCAGCCTTTACCGCCAAATTAGAATTATCAACTGGGACACCACCTGAAGTTTGACCAGTAATGCTTAGTTTTATCCCTGATCCGGATTCACCAGTTGAAATACTTACATCATCAAATAATGAAATTGCTTGAAAGACTGTTGTAACTTCGTGGTAGCCATCATCTCCAAGTGGACCAACAGATAATTGAAGATTTACCTTTCCCGGAACCCGGGCTGTAACTCCTCTAGATCTCATGGGGTGGAGCGTATTGGTTAAATAACTTTCTTGGTGGAATTATGCTTAATTAACTGTTGGCCAACTTGAAAAAATTGCTCAACAGAAAGGGATTCACCTCGAATAGTTGGATCTATTCCGGCATCTGTTAAATACTCCTGGGTTTGGCCGTCAAAAATATTGCCTAATGCAGAACGCATCATTTTTCGTCTTTTTGCAAATGCCAAATCAATTATGGTGAAGGTGGCAGCACGTTGGCTTTCATTTCCAAGATCTAGATGGCGATCAAACCTGACTAAAGATGAGTCAACATTTGGCACCGGCCAAAAGACTGATCTGCTAATCGATCCAGCTAACTCAAGAGATGACCACCAATTAGCTTTTGCAGTTGGCGCACCATATTGCTTGTTATTTGGCGCAGCAGCTAAGCGTTGAGCTACCTCACTTTGCACCATCACCACACCTCGAGTAATTGAAGGGAAATTTTCAAGGATATTTAGAAGTACTGGAACTGAAATATTGTAAGGAAGGTTTGCTACCAAGACTGTTGGTTTCGCCGGCAACTCACTCAGCTGCATAGCATCTTGATTTATTACCGTTAAATTCTTTGGCTCAAAGCCATGATTTGAAACTGTTTGCAGAAGTTGCCCAGCAAGTCGATCATCAATCTCCACTGCAATTACCTGGTTGGTTGCTTCAAGTAAGGCAAGGGTTAAAGAACCTAACCCTGGCCCAATCTCTAATGCAATATCAGAATTACCAACCTCAGCCAGCTTTACAATCTTTCGACAAGTATTTGCATCAACTACAAAATTTTGACCAAGTTTTTTCGTTGGTTTTAGATTTAACTGCTCAGCAAGGGATCTAATCTCAATTGCACCAAGCAGGTTACTCATTTAAAACTTTCCAAAGATTCGCTCGGCATTCTCACTAATTGCACCCGCTAAATAATCCACTGACTCACCACGCAAGTCAGCCATTAATCTCAANGTATTTGGAATCTGCGCTGGAGTATTTAACGCTCCNCGATTTGGCATTGGCGCTAAAAAGGGTGAATCTGTCTCAACAAGTATTTGATCAATNGGGACTAATACAACCGCTTCTCGNAACTCNGGGGCATTCTTAAAAGTTACAGTNCCTGCAAAGGAGAGAATATATTTATTGGCAATGCACTCCTTAGCCATTTGAGCATCCCCTGAATAGCAGTGAAATATAGTTTTTTCTGGTGCACCCTCTTTAGTTAGGAGATCTAAAACATCGCGATGTGAATCTCGATCATGAATTACCAGGGCTTTATTATGTTGTTTTGCAATTTTGATATGTCTTGCAAATGAGTATTTTTGCTTATCCCTTAACTCCTCTGGTGTTCGAAAGAAATCTAACCCTGTCTCACCGATAGCTCTTACTCTAGGATTTGCCGCTAACTCTTCAATTATTTTTAAGTCTTTTTCTAAATCTTCGACAACTGGTGCCTCATTTGGATGAAGTGCAACAGCTGCAACAACTTGTCCGACAAAGCTCTCTGCGCATTTAACCGACCAAATAGATTGCTCAGCTGAATACCCAACCTGAACCACCCGATCAATTCCAACTGCAGCAGCCTCATCTAATATTTCTTTAATCTTTGGTGAATCTGGTTCACTGTTGTGAATTAACTCGAGATGGGCATGTGAATCTACAGTTTTAACATTTAAGGCAGCTGGCAGTGGTCCAGGCTTTCGATCAAGATCGCGATTATGACGATCTGCCATAAATTACTTAGCCTCTTCTAATCTTGGAAACAAAACCTCAGTCTTTGTTACCACGCTACCTGTTGGCAGTTGGCCCCANTTAGAAACTTCACTAATTATTTGATTTCCAATATCTCCAAGTACTGCTTGAGCACCCAAACTTTTCCAAAGTTTTTCNGTAACTNCAGGCATTACTGGGTGAAGTAAAACTGCNAGTGCNCGCAAAGATTCAGCTGTGTTATANAAAATATCTTCAAGCTCACTCTGTCTAGCAGGATCTTTTGCAACTACCCAAGGCTCTTTTTCGGTAACAAAGCCATTTACTCTTTTGCAAAAATCCATTATTTGATTAATTCCACCTTGAAAATCTAAAGCACAAATTGCAGCATCAGCTGAAGTAACAGTTTGAGCCAAAAGGCTGGCTAGCTCATTATCTTTTGCAGCTTTAGGGATTTTTCCATCACAGTATTTTTCAATCATCGCAATTAAACGAGATGCTAAATTTCCAAAATCATTAGCTAATTCACTGGTATATCGGGCTGCCATATCTTCCCAAGAAAATGAACCATCGCTACCAAATGGAATTGCCTTTAGGAAGTAATATCTAAATGCATCGACACCAAAATCTTTGGTGATATCTGATGGAGCAATGCCAGTTAATTTACTCTTTGACATCTTCTCACCACCTACCAAAAGCCAACCATGAGCAAAAATTTTCTTTGGAACTGCCACCCCACCTGCCATTAACATCGCAGGCCAAATAATTGCATGAAAGCGCAAAATGTCTTTTCCAACTAAATGAACATCAGCTGGCCATGTATTTGCAAACTTTTGCCCGCCCGGTGATGTTGGTTCATCTCCTAAACCAACCGCAGTTGCATAGTTAAGTAATGCATCAAACCAAACATAAATAACTTGCTTGGTATCCCATGGAACTGGAATTCCCCAATCAAAGGTTGACCTGGAGATTGAAAGATCTCGGACTTCACCTTCTAAAAATGAAATTACCTCATTGCGAGCGCTATCAGGCTGGCACGCTTGCGGATTTGATTTGTAATAATCAAGGAGCGGTTGGCGAAATGCAGATAATTTGAAAAACCAATTATCTTCACTCAACATATCAACTGGCTTTGAGTGAATTTTGCACTTACCCTCATCTAGATCTCCTGGGAGCTTAAACTCCTCACAACCAATGCAATATGGGCCCTCAAACTTACCTGCGTATATATGACCGGCATCCTTTAACTTCTGTAAAAAGTTTTGAACTCGTTGCGTATGTCTTGCCTCGGTTGTCCGAATAAAATCATCATTTGCNATATTTAAATCTTTCCAAACAGGCTTCCAAGAGTTTTCAACTAACTTGTCACACCAATCCTGAGGGGATGAATTATTTGATTGAGCAGTGTTTAAAACCTTTTGCCCATGCTCATCAGTTCCCGTTAAGTACCAAACTGATTCACCGCGTTGACGATGCCAGCGAGTTAAAACATCTCCAGCAACAGTTGTATAGGCATGGCCGATATGTGGTGCGTCATTTACATAGTAAATGGGCGTAGTTAAATAGAAAGATTTTTCAGCCATGATCAGATCTTATCGCCACTCTTGTATGCCACCATCGCATCAAATACAACTCGCTTGGATATACCAGTCTCCTTCGCAACTTGAGCGATTGCCTCTTTTCGCCCTTCACCGGCTGACTCCTGGTTTAAAACCATTTGGACTAACTGCGCTGAATCAAATTCCCGAGTTCCAGGATCAAAGCCTGAAATTACAATTGTGATCTCACCTAAAATATCTTTCGACTCTGCCCATTCAATTAACTGCGAAAGCTCTCCTCTTACCACCTCTTCATAATGCTTGCTCATCTCACGGCAAACTGCGCCAATTCGATCTAAACCAAAAGCATCTCCTGCATCCTTAAGGGATTCAACAATTCTATGTGGTGCTTCAAAGAAAATAATTGTTCGCTCCTCTTGAGCTAAATCATTAAACCATTTACTTCTGGCTCCTTGTGTGCGCGGTGGAAAACCCTCAAAACAAAAACGATCAGTTGGCAGCCCAGATAACAAGAGTGCGGTTACAACAGCACTTGGACCTGGCAGTACTTTTATTTTTACATCAGCTTCAACAGCTGCTCTGATTAATCGATATCCAGGATCGGATACGCCGGGGGCTCCTGCATCAGTTACTACCAAAATATCTTTTTGAGATTTCAATAAAGTGGTTAACTCATCTATTTTTTCACTTTCATTACCTTCAAAAAAAGTAATCACCTTGGCATGATGTTTTATATTTAACTCTTGGCACAATCGGGCAAACTTTCGTGAATCCTCAGCTGCTACATAGGTCGCATTTTGAATGGACTCAATTAGATGGGCCGAGGCATCTCGCACATCGCCAATTGGTAGGCAAGCCAGGATTAACATAGGCCAATTCTCTCAGGTTATTTCACTACTCATGTTCCATCTGGTCTTAGGCTGACCTCATGAGCAAGAGCAGGTTGCGTCAATATGCCCCGATCTCACTGATCATAGGTTTTGCACTTTCCTTACGGCTTTGGAGATTAAGTGCGCCATCTGGTTATATTTTTGATGAGGTTTACTATGCAAAAAATGCAAACTCCTTAATTTCACATGGCGTTGAATTAAATGAGCAGATGAATGCCGAGTTTGTAGTTCACCCACCAGTTGGTAAATGGCTAATCGGTATTGGCATTAAGCTTTTTGGAAATAACGAGTTTGGCTGGCGGGTTATTGCTGCTTTAGTTGGAACCGCCTCCGTTTTAATGATTTATCTAGTTGCACAAAGACTTTTTAATTCGGCTTTCTTAAGTAATACTGCAGCAGCTCTAATGGCATTAGATGGATTACATCTTGTAATGTCGCGAGTTGCCTTACTTGATATCTTCCTTATGTTTTTCATTTTATTGGCTTTCTATTTAATTCTGACAAATAATCTCTGGGCTAGTGGTGTTGTTATCGGATTGGCTGGAGCTACTAAATGGAGTGGTTTCTTTTTAATTCCGCTATTAATACTGTTGACAATCAATTTCAAAAATGCAAATATTTTTGTCTATATCAAACGAATAGCTCAGTTTGTTCTGGTGCCCAGCCTTGTTTATTTAGTTAGCTGGAGTGGTTGGATTATCACCAGCTCAGGTTGGGCGAGAAGCTCAGGCTCAAATTTCTTAAGCTCACTTTGGAATTATCATCTGGAAATTCTTAACTTTCATCAAGGCCTAACCGAGAAGCACTCATACGCAGCTAATCCATGGAGTTGGTTGGTGATAGGAAGGCCAACNTCTTTTTATTATGAAAATCCAGGCAATTGNGCAGCTGCAAGTTGCTCACAAGAAATATTGGCGATTGGCACCCCAGTTTTATGGTGGTTTGGCGTATTTGCAATCGCAATAACCTTTGGTCTATTTCTAACCAAAGGTGATCGAGTTTCCGCCTTTATTTTGGCTGGTATTGCTGGTACTTACCTACCTTGGTTTCTCTTCCAAAGTCGAACGATGTTTTACTTCTATGCAATATCNATTCTGCCGTTTTTAATTTTGGCCTTGATTTACACATTTAATTGGGCCATGAACTTTAAGGATACTAAGAAGTTCATCTACGGCTTTATCTTTTTAGTCGCAATAAATTTTCTATATTTTCTGCCAATACTAATTGGAGTTGAAATTCCATACTCACAATGGCTTGCCCGAATGTGGTTTCCTAGCTGGATTTAACTACTCGTTTACAGCCCGATCCTCTTCAATTCCATCTGTTAGAAGTGATTGATCAAATAAATCATCATCTCGACCAGAAAGAGCTTTGATACGTTCTTGCTCGGCACTCCACTCACCCGTTGAAGTTAAATCAATAATTCTCTTGCTTGGTACAGCCTTTGCCGCTGTTGTATAAACAGGTTTAGGAACGGTTGTTGGTTGCCAACCTTTGCGATCCTTAGGGACCACAATCACGCCAGTAATTTCAGTTCGTTCAGAGAATGGGATCCAGTGCTCATTGTTATCTTTTTCAATCTGTGAATCTGAAGAAATTGGTGTTGGAATTTTTGTGCTTGCTATTTTCTCTAAGGCTCTTAATCTTCTCATCTTCAATTGTGATGCAACTACCTGTTTTCGAACATTAACTAAATAAATAAGAGTTGCAGTTAATGGAATCAGAGAGGTTGTTATATCTAAGAAACCAATTGCTGAAAAAATAAGCGAAACAAAACTTAATGAAAATAGTGAACCAAAAATTAATCTTCTCTGTAAAAATATTTTGCTTTTATCTTCGACTCGTGGTTCGGTTTTGATACTTCCATTATTTTCTGCAACAACTTGCATCGCATTTTTATATCGCTGAATTGCCCGGCCAGAGTTATCTTCATGTTTACTCAACCACTGGGGTAGGAAGTAGGCAGCCCACATCCCAATGATGATTAAATAGATAAATCCAGAACCCATAAAGCACAACAATAAATGTTGAAGGTTAGATTCAAGGGGAAATCGATAGGTATGTCATGACTATCTTTTATTTGATTGCTGGGTTTTCCTTTACAAAAGTTATGTGGTTTCGCCAATCGCCAGCTATATGAAGGTAGTTATTTCTTGCACCTTCTAGTTCATACCCTGCCTTTATCGCTACTTTCTTTGATGCTTCATTTTCTGGCCGAAGGTTTATTTCAATCCGGTGTAATTTCAAAGAGTCAAAGCCAAATTTGGTTANNAGCTTGACCGCTCTAGTTGTATATCCACGGCTGGAATACCGTTGATCGATCCAGTATCCAATATGAGCACCGCGCATTGCACCAAAAATTATTCCGCCTAANGTGATTTGGCCAATCAANANTTCAGATTTATTCTCAGTAAGCCAGATACCTAANGAAATCGATCGCAGAGCTTTGATCTCCCNGTTTAATTGCATAACCATTCCATAGTAAGAAGGCAGTGGTGAATTGTTATCAATATTTGGTCTAGTTGCCTCCCAAGGTGATAACCAATCACGGTTTACTGATCGCACAGCATCCCATTGAGCTTTATCTCTAAAACGAATTGGTCTTAAAGAAATTTCATGATCAAGTAATTTACGCAAGATTATTCCTAACTTGTTAACAGCAGATTCACTGTATCGCCTGCACCTAATTTTCCAGTTTTCTCATCTAACACAATCAAGCAATTAGCTAGGGACAAAGTAGTTAATGATTCTTGATTTGGTAATACTGATACCTGCCCTGCTTCATTTACCTCACCTCTTAGGTAAGCAGATTTTCCGCCCGCAATCGATAACGCCTTACCTAGTTTGCCTTTACGGCTTGGGCGAAGTGAGCCACTGCCAGTTAACATTTTTAAAATCATCGGTCTGATAAAAAGTTCGGCAGATAGGTAGTTACCAATTGGATCTCCAGGCAGTGCAAGTACTGGAGTTTTATCTGGACCAATTAATCCAAATCCATGCTTACTACTTTCCTCAAGCTTTGGCGTTACAACTTTAATTTCGCCTAACTCAGAAATTACTGAACGAATTAGATCAAATGATTCATCCCCAGATTCACCACTGATTACAATTAAATCTGCTCTAACTAATTGATCCTCAACAACTAACTTTAATTGTTCGGCAGTTTCTGGAATTGTGTGTACCCGATAAGCATGAGCTCCTGCTTCACGGACAAAGGTTGTGAGAAACCATGAATTACTTTCATACTCATCATCATCATTTGCTAATTTGCTTCCTGGTTCAACCAAATCATCCCCAGCACTAATAATTACAACTCTTGGGTGTGGTCGACATGGCAGTCGGTCTAAGCCAAGTGATGCGGCTAAAGCAATTTGAGTTGAATCAATCTTTTGGCCATTCTTAATCACAACCTTCTCATCAACCAACATATCGCTGGCCAGAGTTGCCCCATGTGCATCAAGCAGCGGCAGGTCTAAGGCTGACAGTGGGGTGCTCAGTTGGAGTAACTCCTCCTGAAATGCAGCCACCGATATCAAATCTTCCATACCTAAACCCTACTTTGCCCAAGCCATAAATTAAGGTAAGGGGCATGGCTGCCCAAGAAAATAAATCAGTATTGCGTAAGCAATATCGCAAAGAGCGAGCAGATCGATTTATTAATGAAAGTTGGCTGCATATTCTCTCCGCCAATGAATTAACTGGCATTACAAATATTGGCTCATATATTTCATATGAGTTTGAGCCAGATACAGGTGAGTTAAACAAAAGATTAATTAGCTCTGGCAAAAAGTTATTTCTACCAAGAATGCTTGCGAATAAAGATTTAGAGTGGGTAGCCTGGGATGGGTCTGTAGATAGTTTAAAAAAATCTGGGAAAACACTTGAGCCAATTGGTGAGGCAGATACTCAAACCCAACTTGAGGTAATAATTGTTCCAGCTCTTCATGTTGACCGAACCGGCAATCGATTAGGTCAAGGTGGTGGCTCATATGATCGAGCGCTGGCAAGAAGTAAGGCATGGAAGATTGCACTTCTACATCGAGGTGAATTAACTAGTGAAATTCTTCCGGTTGAGCCACATGATCAAAAAGTTAATGCTGCGGCAACGCCTGAGATTATCGTCAGGTTTTAGTTAGTCAAAGTATCAAGATTACGAGCCATCACTACTCGTTGAATCTGATTAGTACCTTCATATATTTGAGTTAACTTTGCGTCCCGCATCATTCGCTCTACTGGATAATCACTTACGTATCCGTATCCGCCTAGTACCTGAACAGCATCGGTCGTAACTTTCATTGCCACATCTGTTGCAAAGCATTTACTTGCGGCAGAGAAAAAGGTCAGATCTGTTTCACCGCGTTCACTCTTAACTGCAGCTGCATACGTTAATTGTCTAGCAGCCTCAATCTGCATTGCCATATCAGCTAACATAAATTGAACAGCTTGAAAATCAAAGATTGGTTTTCCAAATTGCTGCCGTTCGTGGGCATACTTTTTAGCAACATCAAGTGCACCTTGTGCTATTCCTAGTGCTTGGGCAGCAATTGTGATTCTGGTGTGATCTAAAGTTTTCATGGCAAGTGAAAAACCACTTCCAATTTCACCTAATCTGCGATCATCATTTACTTTGACGTTATCAAAGTAAACCTCACGTGTTGGTGAACCTCTAAATCCCATCTTCTTTTCATGTGCTCCAAATGAAACACCTGGATCTGATTTTTCAACAATAAAGGCTGAGATTCCTTTTGAACCTTTGCTTGCATCAGTTGAGGCCAACACTGTGTAGAACTCAGATACACCTGCATTAGAAATCCATTTTTTGCTTCCAGAAATTATCCAGCTATCTCCATCTTTAACAGCTTTGGTTTTCATCGCCGCTGCATCAGATCCTGCTTCAGATTCAGATAGACAGTAAGAAAAACCTTTACCTGCTGCAAGTTGAGTTAAATACTTTTTCTTTTGATCATCATTGCCGGCAATCATTACCGGAACTGAACCTAATTTATTTACAGCAGGAATTAATGATGATGCACCGCATACTCTTGCAACCTCTTCAATGATTATTACTGCCGCCAAAGCATCAGCACCTTGTCCACCAAACTCAACTGGCACGTGTGCTGCAGCAAGACCTGCTGCTTGCAGTGCATCTGCTGCTTCTTGTGGGTATCTAGAATTTTCATCAACATCATGTGCAAATGGTGCAATCTTTTTTTGTGCCAGTGCGCTAACACTTTCACGAAGTGCTTGATACTCCTGGCCAAACAATGGCGGCATATCTGAATTCATTGACATGGCCATATTCTATTCGCGGTTATCTCTACGGTTTAACTGGGCCAGATATTGGTTGTATTGGGCTAATTCATCATCTTCGCCCATAGCCGCGGCTCGATCTGCCGCACGGTCTATTCGTGAGGCCTCATTCTTGTCATGTTTAACCCACTGCAGAAACACGGCAAGCAAAGCCAACAAGATAGGAATCTCACCCATCGCCCAACCAACTGACCCACCCAGTTTTTGATCAGCAAGTAAATCTGTGGCCCATGGCCTTTCCAGTAATGCAAAGTAACCATTGTCTAGCAATGTTGAAGCAGACATGACTGAGATTGAGAAGAATGCATGAATGCTCATAGCTGCAAAGATAATTATTATTTTCACAAGGTGTGGAATTTTTCTAGGTAGAGGATCAACTCCAATCAATACTTGGAAGAATAGAATTCCGGCAAGTAAGAAATGTATGGTCATGAAAAAGTGCCCGCTATGACCTTGCATTAGATTTCCAAATAATGGAGTGAAATAAAGTGCAAATAAGGATCCATCAAATATTGCTAGTGCCACAACTGGATGTGTGTAAAAGCTAGAAACCTTTGAGTGAAGTAGAGCAATGAAGGAACCACGTATTCCGCGCTCTTGTTCATTCCTTCCAACCGGTAAAGTTCTAAGCGCCAAGGTAATCGGTGCGCCAAGCACAATTCCAATTGGTGCGATCATGCCAAGCACCATGTGCGCAAGCATGTGGTTTGAAAATGCAAAGCGAGAATAAACACCAAGCCCACCACTAGTTGCAAAATCAATTGCAGATATTCCTAAGGCAAATGCAATTGTTCTACCCACCGGCCATTTATCTCCACGTTTACTTAAAATCACAACACCTTTTATATACAAAGCAACAGCAAAAATTAGAAGTCCAAGTATTAAGCCATCGGCATCATATGCAAGCAGAACCCGAGTAAAAGTTGGTGGCTTTGGCATTTCAAGTCCTGTTACAAGTAGTGCTGGTGATGAAACTACTTCACGATCTGGCGGACTTACCGTTGAAAGCCAACTTCCAACAAAAATCGTTGAAAACATCACAATTATTTCACCAGTAATTAATCTAAAAACTGAAGGTAGATCAGATTTTAAGATCCAACGTCGATGCAGTGCGCCAAAGCCAATTAAAGTAATTGTCAGGAAAATCTTCAATAAGGTAATCGCACCATATTTACTAGACCAAGCTGATATGGAATCTAATCGTGTCCATGCAGTTGCGGCCCCAGTTGCTGCAACAGCTATCGCACTCCATAACGCTATTTCACT
>JGI25921J50272_10000308_pt1 | contig 16045 bp, 23 predicted proteins | sample LauGreSu1BDMLBSD_2_FD_50272 | JGI IMG/M metagenome (IMG submission 50272) | reverse complement strand
TGCACCAGCTCAGTCGGTGGGGTGATGGGGTTAGTCATCGAGCGGCTCCAGAGCTATGCGCAAGGTTTTGCGGCCGATGCCGAAGGTGCCCCAGAGTTGCCAGTAACGGTCGGCTAGCCATTGCCGCTCGGATGGCTGGCTGTTGACCCACCAGAACGGGCCGATGTAGCCGTGGTCGGATGTGATGTGGATCATCGCTGAACCTCCCGCTCAAGTGCTGTAGAGGATGCAGTCGGTCCGCCGTAGTGCTCCCGCAACCACGCCGCCACCTCGCGGATCGCGGCGTAGGCTCCGGGCCAGTTGATAGGTTCGCCGTCTTGGCTGATGGCGGCAGCCACTCGCGTCACCAGCAAAGGCCCCTTGACCGCCGGCAGCGCGGCGATCTCCTCCTGCTGCCTTGGGGTGAGCTTCAGCGGCTTATTGATCTCGTAGACCTTGGACGCTGGGCGGCGGGCCTCCAGCGCCTCGACCCTGGCGCGAAGTTCGAGGATGCAGGCTTGAGCGTTGCCGTCCTGATGAGCCCAATACTCCGTGTCGGCCCACTGCTCGGGCGTTGCTTTGTAGTCAGTCATTGGTGGAGGTGGCAGTGGGGTGATTGGGTGTTGTTGGGTGGTCATAGGTCGTTGAGTACGGCATGTGGTCCGATGACGGCTAGCGCGGCACGGTTGTAAGCCTTGGCGGCTTCCAGTTCGGTGGTGTAGTTGCCGAGGTAGTACCGCTTGCCTTGGTATGAGAACTGGGCCCGGTAGGGGTTCTTGTAGTTGCCCCGGGTCACACCTCGATACTGACTAACAGTACCACGTGTTTGGGGCCGGTTGGCGAGGGCCAGATAGTAGTCCTTGTCTGGGATTTTGACGTAATAGGTCATTAGCTAAAAATTTTTAAGTAGGCGGATACCCTTGTACAGGTAACCATAGTTGCGGGCGGCTGTCACGGTGCCTTTCGCTTTACAGACGTCGCAGGTGTCGTGCCAGCACGTGCTGGTGTCAGCTCCCCGGTAGGTGCCGTACTTGTCGCCGCAGTCCGAGCAGCATTGGTACGCCTCAATCAGCCGGTCGAGCAGTTCAGCCGACTTCAGTTGGGATTCCAAGGGTTTCAGCGGAGTAGGTGGTCATGACGGAGACGTCGGCCCCTTGGCGTAGGGCCTGGCCGACAGTGCCATGAAAGATGGCATAAGCCTCGTCGCACTCGAAGATTCGAAATTCTTCAACTTCGACGGGGCGGCCCTGCTTGAACCAGCTCATGCGGATGAGCGCAAACACGTCATCAGGCACCGCCGCATTGATGACAGCCAGCGTGGGGCGTCTCGGCGGTTTCGGCTTGGACTTGGCGGTAGACACCGGATCCCTCCAGATAATTGACCCAAGCAGGTGAAGTAGCCATAGGAAAAAGTTAAACGCGTGAAGCACGGGCTGCCCTCTTGTAACGACACGGTTTTGCGTACACAGCAGCCAGTTCTGCTTCGGTCGGTTCCGGGATCCCGGTTTTTCGGTTTTCGAGTTGCGCTACCCATTGCAGGTAGCGCTCTCGTTCTTCAGAACAAGGAAACAACGCGGCTACCGGTGAGCTGTTCGTAGACCTTGGAGCGTTCATCTTCGGGCATGGTGTCTAAGTGGCGTTGAACTTCCTGGCTAAGAAGGACCGCAAACAAGTTGGACGGCTTACGCATGGTGCGTGTGGACAGCCACTCCAGTTCGTTTGCGGTCACGTCGTTGCACGAAAGAGTGATGCGGTTCATACAAGTGCGTACTAACCGCACCATCTTACTACTCCCACGCCTTGAAGGCCGCTTCCTTCAGTCGATGCATCTCGTCAGGAGTGCGTTCGTTCTCGCGCGTGAAGATAGCGCTGTCCTGGTGTCCCAAACACTCAGATCCGTTGCTGGGCAAGGGATCTGCCGTTTCGGGTTGTCCCGTTTTGTCCTGTTTTGTCCCAACCTGTCCTTTTGACGTCCCACCCACCTGTTTCAGGTCAAGTTCGGGACAACTTGGGACAACTTGGGACAAATCGGGACAACCGTTTTCCCCAGATCCAGCACCAGCACTGGTTTTTTCTTCTTTAGGACAACTTGTACCTCCTCCCCCCCTGCGCGCGACTACTGCTAAGTAGCGCTTGCTGGAGCGCTCACCTTCAACCGCCACCAAACCACGCTCGACCAACCGCTGGAGCGATTTGGAAATGGCACTGACACTGCCACCTAGCAGCGGGTCAGCGTTCAGTTCCGTTTTGGTCATGGGAACGCCCTTGGTCCGCAGGCGCTGGAGCACGCGGTCGATAATCGACGCAGGGCTAGCGGAATCCACACCATCCATAGCTGGAAGGTCCTGGAGCGAGAAGGTCAGGTCTTCCTGCTGGCGCAGCACCAGTTGTTTGCCTTCGTTGCCTTCACGGCTCTTACCGATGGTGATAAGCCGCGCAGAAGCCCCCACACGCTCCAGATCGGACTTGTCTGGGCGGTTGATAGCCCACGACTCATCCACGGCGTCCTGGAGCGCAGAGGTGCCCCTGAAGTCGCCGGTTTTAGCGGCGTGGTGGATGAAGACGATGGTGGTTGCCGGGAAGCTTTCGCCGTTTTCGGCGCTGTACCAGTAGATCGGCTCGGCGTATTCGGCTTTGTTCTGGTCGTAAGCACAGCCCCGCATACAGGCCGTCACCGAGTCCCACACCACCAACGAAGGACGGTGCTCCTCGATCTGCTGGATAAACCAGGGGTACCACAGCATCGACACCTTGTTCTGTACTACAACCGGATCATCAGCAGTAAATTCCAAGTCCTGGAACTGCTTACGCATCCGCCGGCTGTTCTGGTCGCCGTTCAACCACAGCACCTTGCCCTGTTCAACGGGCACTTCAGCCCCACGCACTGAAAAGGGGATGCCACGTGCAATGTGCTTGGCAAGCGTCAATACGGCCATGGTTTTGCCACAACCACCGCGCCCGTGAATCAGAACGGTGCCGGGTTTCGGCAGAAGATCAGGAATCAGGTATTCGATAGGTGTTTCCTCCGTCGCAAAAATTTCCTGAAGACTGCCNCCGTGTGAACCCCGGCGATATTCCTGGTCCGCAATCAGTAGCCGTACGACAGCGGACGAGTCCCGGTAACCGGCTTCCAGTCCAATTTCGTGGAGCTTGTGCTGCACCTCTGAAGGATTGGGCAGCGCCATAGCTGCCGTGGCCCGCTTGACAATTTCCTCGTGCGAAAGACCGGTGCTACGGAACCGTTGCACACGGTCCTGTTCAACTTCCGCAACAACCTTGCGAAGGTCTTCGCCAAGCCAGAGGCGCCCCGGCAGTTGCTGATCGGCCAGCCAAAACAGGGTACCCAAGGTGACGGAGCCCTTCTTGAAGCTTTTCCAGACCTCTTCGCAAGGGTTGCCATCAGCCCAATCGTCACAAAACTCAGGATCTTCAGCCGACCAAGCCGACCAAAGTGTCATCCCCAGGTCGGTCGGCAGCTCCGAGTGGATCGCCATACCGATTTTGATCCAGTGGTCCCGGCTACCAGCGCCTTGACCAGGGATCACCCGCAGTGCGGACTGAATAATTTCAGCCACCTCTTCAGGTGTCCGGTCCGAAAAGTCAAGTGCCTTGCGGTTTTTGATGAAGCCGGCATCAGCCACGTCTTTACCGGCGGCCTCCTTCATCTCTGCCAGCAACCACGCTGGAGCTTCTGGAATGGCCTCCAGATCGCCTTCAAAGCCGTAGAAGCCTTCGGCACCCTTCCCATCACTGGAGCCCGGATAAGCCCCGTACAGAAGCCCCTGACGGCCCCAGAGGACCTCGTAACCGGCCCCGGTATCCGACAAGCCAAAACCTTTCACCTCGCCCCACAGGGCCTCTGGAACGCGGTACAGATACTTGGCCGCATTGGCCTTGGTGCTAGTGACCTTGGGTGCCCCTTCCAAGGTGTTGCCCCACTTTTTAGCCAACTTGGCCAAGTTGCGATCCACGTCCAAGATCACCAAGCCTTGGCTACGGGGCCCGGTAAAGACGCCAACAGCCCGGAAAATGCCCGGCTTTCGCTGGATCTGGAGCGCCACATCAGCCGGTTCCATTACCACATGGTGGGACTTCTCCAGCGGGGTCTTGCCCTTGCTGACTTTTCCGGACTGGAGCTGGGAATCCTTGACGTAGATGGGGGCGTAGGCAAAGCCGCTAGGCAGTTGCGCTACAAAATTGAGCAGGTCTTGCGACTCATGCGACACGATGATAGACTCCTACAAGATAAAGGAAAACGACACCCCATGGCCCCGCAGCCGTGGGGTGTTTTTCTATGGTAGACGCCCGGTCAACCACGTGTTACTGTGACACTCGTTGCCCCCGGGCGACGTCCAAACACCCAATCAAATCATGGGATTTCTCTCCAAAAAGGCTTCTGCTTCTGTCAACAGCGGCTCCAGCGGCGGCGGCTACCTGCAGGTCAGCAAGCTGACTGACGGCGGCTCGGTCCGTTTCGCGTTGCTGTCCGACCAACCCCTCGAAGGTTACGAGGTGTGGGGCGCCAACACCGAAGGCCAGTCCAAGCCCTTCCGCTTCGATTACGAGCCCACCCCCGAGGATGTGGTGGCCGAAATGGGCGACTTCGAGCCCCGCGAAGGACGTGGCGGCCCCGGCACCTACGACGTCAAGTTTTTTGTAGCCACTCCGGTCTACAACTTTGACGCCGGCTCAGTCCAAGTCATGAGCCTGACCCAGAAGTCGATCATCAAAGAGCTGGACCAGATCAGCCAGATGGACGACTACGAGGACCTGCTTGCCTGGGACTTCAACCTCAGCAAGAAAGGCTCAGGCCTGCTGACCGAGTACACCTTGCGTCCGGTGCCCCGCAAAAAGGGCAGCCAGGAGCACATTGACGCAGCCTGGATCGAGGCCAAGTCGAACGGCTTCGACATCACCCGCCTCCTGACGGGTGGCAATCCCTTCAAGGCCGCCTAAGTCAACCCGGGGCAGAGGTGTTTACATCACCCTGCCCCCCCAACCACACCACCACCACCAATGCCAAAACCATACAAACCCCTCCCTACTCCCGAAGAACTGTGGGACCTCTTCGCGTTAAACCCACTGACGGGAGAACTTTTCTGGCGAAACATTCCCTCTACAGCATGTAGACCAAATGGACTTGCTGGCACTGTACAAGCTCGTGGTTACATTCAACTGTCGATAAAAAAGCAGAAATACTGGGCTCACAGAGTAGTCCGCGCTTGGGTAGACGGAAAAGACCCCGGCAATACGATGCTCGATCACGCAGACCAGAACAAAGGCAACAATCAGCCCTGGAATATACGCGTATGTTGCGACAACCAAAATAAAGCAAACATCAGCGGTAAAAAAGGTTATTATTTTGATCCTAAAAGAGCTAAATACTTAGCACGCATAAATTTCTACAAAAAACAGATCCACCTGGGTTATTTCAATACCGCTGAGGAAGCCTGTGCTTTTTACATCAAAGCAAAGCGACGTCTGTACGGCAAGTTTGCCGCTTGACACTTGTTGTAGAATCCAAGAGGGAAAGAGTATCTACATGCCCTCCAACACACAAGACACACTAGCCAATCTCCGAAAATGGAAGCTGGTACAAGATAATTCGGGCCCATTCAGGGTCTACCGCGACCAAAAAGGCAATGTATATTCTAGTGTTACACACATCCTTGGGCAAACGAGTGACCGCACAGGACTGGAGCGTTGGATCGCCCGCCTCGGCGTCACAGAAGCCAATCAACAGCGAGACGTAGCAGCCAAGCGAGGCAACCTCGCCCACAACCAAGCCGAGTATCTCCTCAAGACAGCCCAAAGGCTGGCACGTTCCACCGCCAACAAGCGAAACGCTATCAAGTGGGACGACAACGGCTTGGCACGTATTCCAGCCCCCATCACCCAATGGGCTCTGAAAAAGGTTCACGAAAATCTCCCCCAGGTTGGCTGGAGCGCAGCAGGCTACGCCCGAGGCTTATCTGACTGGATCGTGACTAACGTCACCGAAATTTTCGCCTCCGAATTCAGCATCCACCACCCAGCCGGCTTTGCTGGTACAGCAGACGCCCTGGTATCCCTCAAAGGCCACCCGGGCATTACGATTTGTGACTGGAAGACCAGCACCAGCAACAAAATGCCCTACATGAACGGTAGCCATTCATACGTTCACCAACTAGGCGCCTATTCACTGGGACTGCAGCACCTCACCGGCATACGCCCATCAGGTGGTACGGTTGTACTAGCCCGCAGGTGTGGCGAGCCAGACGTGTACGGCATCGACCAAGACGCACTGGCACTAGCCGAGGACGCCTACCTGGCTCGGGTCGCTCGTTACTTCGCTGACGCTACGTAACTCGCTCCCTCGCAAGGGATCTCAGTCTGACTTTGCGACAAAACCTCTACATCCGCACTCAACTGGAGCACATTTGCTCCGGCGAGTTTCTGACACTTTTCTAGTTCCTTTGTACTAGCCCCCATGTTCACTCTTTTACTTTCTACTGTAGTAGGCCTCCAGAGTCCGGTAGTCAAAGTAGGGACCTGTCCCCTTGGCTGGTACACATCGGGTTCGTACTGCGTGCCGTCTCGGGCTACGCCCTCGACAAACAGCCCGGACCTCATTCAACGAGCTGGAACATGCCCACTGGAGTGGTACCGGACCGGAAACTACTGCGCCAAACGCTAACGCCATTCAGGACTGGAATAGCCCTACACTGCGGTTAGCAGTTTGTGACTGTACGTTCAGTGACTGAAGACAACACCTATGAAGTCGGCGAAGCCGACAGCGACGACATCGAACCGATTGACGGTGGTGTGAAGCCTGAGAAGGCGACTGGAGCTGTATCGCCATTCACTCGGGCCGAAAATCGTTATTCAAAGGGTCGTCCAATCAACGATGCCCAGATGCTGGAGCGTATCAACGCTGCCTACATGCTGATGATTCAGGGTGGGTCATACCGTGAGAACGCCTGCCAACTTTCCACCCGCTACGGTGTTAGCTACCGTCAGGCAGAAAATTATCTACATGAAGCCAAGAAGTTGATGAAGGAGGATTTCGCTGGAGAGCGAGCAGAATTCCTCAATCAAGTCAACAACATGCGGATGCACACCGTCAAGAAAGCCCTCAAGCGTGGCAACTTCCAGGTGGTCGCACAGCTTCTTGACAGCCTGGGACGTGCAATGGGCGAGGGCAGCGTGGAGGAGGCTGCTAATCAGGCTCCCACGCTGAACATCACCGTGGAAGATCGCCGCAACAAGGATTGACACTAAAAAGCCCCAGCCGGTGTGACTGGGGCGTGCAATTCAGGCCTCTGTTTTAGGTTTTCTCGGCTTGTAGCTGGATCGCTTCTTGCCGGCATCGACTCGGGGTTTGCGTGGAGCCCCTGGGGCTTTTCTGGCGGTGGTCTTCGGGCGGGTGACGGGATCGTGCGCGGAATTTCTGCAGTTAATTTCAGCGAGCCATTCGGGCTGGAGCGAATCAGGGCATGGTGTCCCGCCATTGAGACGCTGCGACTGGCTCCAGTACGGGATCAGCTCCAACCACAGCTGGTTGGGGCCCTCCTTGCCGTATTGCTGGTGGAGAGACAGGAGATCCTGCCAGTCCGATTCCCGCAGCCTGGAACGTTCTGCCGTCCACCGGAGATCGCGCAGCATACGTTTAGCGAGACGGATGGCCTCGCGCTCCTGTTCCCGAAGGTCAGCGGCGAGCTGCTTTTGCTCGCGCTTGGTGTTCCACTCACCCGACATGCCTGGTATGGCGAAGGTCAGCTCCCACCCTTGCACACCAGACAACCAACCGCAACCCAACGGGGCGGTTTGTAAACTTGCACAACAGAGGGAGGGTAGGTGGCTGCCTGGGGTCCATAATTTGGGGGTACCGCAGCCAGCGACCAATGGCACCCTCTACCACGATCACCACCAAGGATGGCCCCGTGGCTGTCCGTCACCGTTGGCTGGGACAGCACCTGGCCGTCACCCCACCCATCAAGGATGGCGCTGAGGTCGCTTGCCGTGGCCAGTGGGTCATCACCCACACCGCCACCGGTTTCAGCTGCGCCACCCTACTGTGCAGCCTCAAGAAGGCCACCGAGGTGGCGAAGAACTGGGATGCCAGGTTCGGGCTGATCACGGTGCCCTCCGACGTCCAGCAGTGGCCCCATAAGAAGGCCTGGGGCGAGACGGTGTCGGCAATCAACTGCCCCTGGAGCACCTCAATCAGCCCCGACGACAGCGACGACATCGCCGCCACCTCTGCAGCGGAAGCCGGTCGTCCCATTGATCAGGCTGGAACTGTTCGCCGCATGATGTGGCGTGGCAAATGGTGGCAACTTCCCACTGATACCGAACTGGAACTGTGGGTGATGGATAGTTGCTGCGAGACGCCTGATGGGCGGACCGTAGAACCCGATCACCCCGAATCCTGGCTGTCCATCCTCAACCTTATCTGAGCATTCATCATGAACACCCGCCCTGGAATGTTTGTCGTCGCGAACTACGAAACCGCGCAACCCATTGATGTTGCCTGGGACATGACACCCTACTGCTGGATTGTGGAAACAACCTACCGTGGGGCCACTGATACCAAGGCCGCATTCATGGTTGCCGATCTTGCTGGTCACCCTGGCAAGAAGCGGCACCGGCAACTATATCGTGACTGGCAAAGTAACGGCCACAATCACATCGACGCTGCAATCACATTCATGCAGACATTCATCTTGCCGCCTGGAAAGGATGCGCGGCTGGTGTCGATGGCAAACACCAGCACCGGAATGTTGTTTGTGCTGGTGTAGTTTGCCATTCATGGTTGCCATTCATGCCTGGATTCGCACTCATGAATTCGCATTCATGCCTGGATTGCCATTCATGTTTGCGAGCGATCCACCCGGAGCATACGCTATGACGCAGAGCAGTAAGTTACACTTACCTGCCACACAATAAGGTATGCCAACCTACCGCAGAGTTAGGTATACTAACCTCTAGTGTAGTAAGGTATACTCAGACCCTACCGGCTCGGATCCTAGCCTGCGGCAGGCATAAGATACGCTAATCTGTCACACTACAGGAAAGGGCTTGCCAAGGGGCCTGGCGGATGTATTGTGACAGAGCAGTCAGGCAAAACCAGCCATGCTCACAATCCACCTAACGCCCAAGTCCAGCAACGCCAAAACCGGGCCGATTGCTGTCACAACGTCAGACGCCAGAACCTGTCCTAAAACCTGCCCTTTCTATGATGGCGGTGGCTGTTACGCTGCATCGGGTCCGCTAAAGCTCCATTGGGACAAAGTCACCAAGGGAGAGCGCGGCGGTTCCTGGTTGGATCTGCAGGATAGCATCGCAGCCGCCAAACTAAAGCCCGGTTCACTTCTCAGACATAATCAGGCTGGGGACCTACCACAGGACGGGAGCGGCTACATCCAATCGGAAACCGTAGGCTACCTGTCGACCATATTCACCGCCGCTAAGTTGCGGGCTTTTACGTACACTCATCACGTGCAAAACGAGCACAATTTGACTATAGTCAAACGGTGCAATCAGGAGGGTTTTACTGTTAATCTGTCGTGTGATTCTGAGACGCAAGCGGCAAAACGGCATCGGGAGGGGTTCCCCAGTGTTTGCGTGGTTCCGGAGGGGGATCAGCGGCGGTCCTGGGAACTGGACGGCGTGAAATTTCAGACATGCCCCGCACAACTAAAGGAAGGTATCACGTGTCAGAGCTGCCAATTGTGCTCTAAAACTCTTGCCGACCGGGATTGCGTCGTCGCGTTTCGAGCTCACGGCAACGGCTCCCGTAAGGTATCGGAACGTATCGGAGCTTAGCCCTTTCGCTTCGTAGGGTCTCAGCCGTCGCAAGCGCGAGACCCTACCGGTCAAGTCTGCCGACCGATCCCCCTATTCTCACCGCCAAACCGTACAATCCCGAAGCACCATGACTCGCATCATCGCCGCAGTGCTACTGATCGCCGCAGCCAGTACGACAACTGTTCCGTTGGCCGCCGGCTTCCTGGTAGCTGGTCTGTTCTGTGCTACAATTGACTAGTCAACACCACACCGCAGGAGCCCTACCATGGCCCGGTTCACAGTTCACCGCGTAACTGCTGACTACAGATACTCTGACGGTACCGTTGTCGGTGAAGGTTGGATCAAAGAGTGTATCTGGGAGGCCCAAGACTTAATCGACAGATTGAGAGCAACCCGACCTGAACTGTATAACTTTAAGATAACATCTTCAGGTTACGGATTCGACTAAGTTTGTATCAGTAACACGGCCGCGCTTCCTTTACACTTAAGGCGGCGCGGTTAGCTATACTCAAGGGGGGTACAGTTCGTGATAGTTAGCGCACCAGCACGGCCCCGGGAACCTACTGACACATTCCCATTTCTCTCTTCTGTTACACAGCTACGGGGTAGGGGTTCGATTCTCCAGCGACTGGAACACACCGGCCCAAAAAATATGCACCCACTACCTTCTATTGCAGTAGGGTAGTCCGCATGAGTGATAACAATGTGAGTCTTCGCCACGCACAGGGCGAAGTGTTTGCGAGTCGCACCCGATTCCGCGTCCTTGTCGCCGGTCGCCGATTCGGTAAGAGCTACCTGTCCTGCGTCGAACTTCTGCGTGGAGCGATCGAGCGCCCGGGCGAAACCTACTTCTACTGCGCCCCCAGCTACCGGATGGCGAAGGACATCGTGTGGAAGCTATTGAAGCGGCTGGTACCGAAGGCCTGGGTCAAAAGCAAGAACGAGACCGACCTAAAGATCGAGCTGGTAAACGGGTCCACCATCGAATTGAAGGGCACGGAGAACGCAATGGCCCTGCGAGGCAGAAGTCTCGCGGGCGTGGTGCTAGACGAGGCCGCCTTCATGGATTCGGAGGTCTGGTTCGAGGTTTTGCGCCCCGCCCTTGCCGACAAACAGGGATGGGCCCTGTTCATTTCCACCCCAGACGGCACGGCGAGCTGGTTTTACGACCTCTGGTGTTACTGCGAGGAGGGCGACGAGGACTGGCAACGCTGGCAATTCACGACGATCGACGGGGATAACGTCCCACCAGCCGAAATCGAAGCTGCCCGCGCCCAGTTGGACGCCCGTACTTTCCGCCAGGAGTTCGAGGCGAGCTTCGAGAATCTCAGCGGTCTCGTCGCCGTCTCATTTTCGGACGACAACATCGACAAGATTGTCCAAGACCTACCAGTTTTGCCCTTGCTGCTGGGGGTGGACTTCAACATCGACCCAATGTCCGCCGTTTGCGGCGTAAAAAAGGGCGACATCCTTTGGATTTTCGACGAAATAATCATGACGGGCGGCGCCACCACCTGGGACCTATGCGAAGAAATCCAAACCCGTTACGGCGTGGAGCGCCGCATCATCGCCTGCCCCGACCCCACGGGTGGTGCCCGAAAAACCAGCGGCGTTGGCGCCACCGACCACAACATCCTCCGCAAATCCGGCTTCACGGTCTCCAGTCCACGCTCTCCCTGGAAAATCCGCGACAAAATCACCTGCGTCAACACCGCCCTCCTCGACGCCTCGGGCACCCGCCGCCTCTTCATCCACCCGAGGTGTAAAGAATTAATAAAATCCCTACGCACCTTGACCTATGCCCCCAACACAGGCCTCCCGAACAAGAACTTGGGCGTGGATCACGCCTTCGACGCCCTCGGTTACCTATGCCTCCAGACGTTTAACCTTGCCAAACCGGAGAATCTCGGTAAGACCAACTATCGTGTGTGGTAATACCTCTGCTGGAGCCTGAAATGGCCGCCAAAAAGCCCACCAAGGCTGCAAAAAAGGTCGCCAAGGTCATGCGCGAGTACGGCAAGGGCGAACTCCACTCGGGCAGCAAGAAGGGCCCGGCGGTGAAATCCCGCAAACAGGCCATCGCCATCGCCATGTCCGAGGCAGGTATGAAAAAACCCACCAAAAAAGGTAAAAAGTAATGGCTAAGAAACCCGGTTTGTACGCCAACATTGCGGCCAAACGCAAGCGTATCGCTGCCGGAAGCGGCGAAACCATGCGTAAGCCCGGAACGAAGGGCGCCCCCACGGCTGCCGCCTTCAAGGCATCAGCCAAAACCGCCAAAAAACGCAGTAAGTAACCATGGCCACTGGAACAGGGACCGTTTACGACGGCGAGCTGACGATCTACCCGGCACAGAGCCGCACCACTGCCGGCCTAATCACATTTTCCGATGTGACTGCCGGCCATAGCTGCTTCCAGGTCGTCGTAACCGGCTTTGTATCCGGCCACATCGACATCGATTTCTACGGCAGCCTCGACGGCACCAACTTCGGCCAAATCACTGCCACCACCAAGCACGCTGGAGCCCAACGGATCAGTGCCGATGGCACGTATCTGTACTTCATTACCGACAAACCAGTCCGTGATTACCGCTTCGAAGTAGTGGACATTACGGCTGCTGGACCGACAATTAGCGTCAGTCTTGGCTCTCTTTCGGACGGCTGATGACCATCCACACGATCCACGGTTACCCCACCTTCATCGAAGTCGATGCAGAGACGGGTCGCACTGAAGTCACCTTTAGTTTCCGCACACCCTCGGACGCCGCTTTATTCGCCGGCTTCATGGGCAATACATTCACCGGAGTCGAAGTTCTGGTCGATGTAGATGACGAAGTAGAGGAGGAAGAGGACGATGATTGAGTATCGCGGCGAAAAATTTGCGGGCTACAACAAGCCCAAGCGCACCCCGGGCCACCCGAAAAAGTCCCACGCAGTCCTCGCCAAGGAAGGTGAGACCGTAAAACTCATCCGTATCTGGTGGATTAGCACGTTCCACGGTGCCCGGACAGGTGTATTCCACTCGCGCATCGTAAAGACGCCGGGTTTACTGCCAAAATAGGAAAGAAGTAGGAGTTAAACCGTGGTGTACAGCGCCAACATCCCCCCAACTGGCGCTGTCGTCAGCGAGTCCCCATTTGTCCGCAACCTGGACGTCATCGCCATGATGCCGGACTGGGGCGTAATGGCAGCCGTCACCCGTGGCACCAACTACATCCGCGACCTAGCCGAGACGTACCTCCCGCAGGAACCCCGCGAAGACCAGGACGCCTACACCACCCGCGTAGACCGGTCCGTACTGTCGCCGTACACAAGCCGTCTAATCGAGACAGCTGCTGGCGCAATCCTCCGCAAACCGATCCACATCGAGGGCGACCAGTATTGGCTGGACATGGCCCAAAACATCGACGGCCTCGGCTCCAGCATTAACGAGTATGCCCGCCGCGCACTGGTAAGCAGCCTGACTTACGGCCACAGCGCGATTCTGGTTGATTTCCCGCCTGCGACTGGCGCATTGAATTTGGCGGAAGAGCGTGCAATGGGCCGCCGCCCGTATTTCGTGCATGTGGACGCCCCCCAAATCTGGGGCTGGCGTAAAGAAGGCGGCACCAACCGGTTGCTACAGGTCCGCATCCACGATTACGACGTCCGCCCCCTGAACGAATTCGGCGAAGAACAGATCGAGCAAATGCGGGTGATCTACCCGGGCCGCTACGACCTGTACACGCTGGGCCAAGAAATCGTCGAGTTTAGCGAGACCGGCGGCTACAGCTTGGACGAAATCCCCCTGGTGCCAATTTATAGCAACCGTCGGGGCCTGCTGATCTCCCAGCCCCCGCTGCTGGACATCGCCAACCTAAACATCACGCATTACCAAAGGCAGGCCGACCTAATCCACGCCCTGCACATCGCGGCAATGCCCACGCTGGTCCTAGAGGGCTGGGACGACACAACAGGCAACGCAACGATGGGCGTCAACTACGCCATCGCCATGCAACCGGGCAACAAGGCGTATTACGTGCAGGCCGACGCCACCAGTTTCGACGCCCAGATGGCCGAGTTGCAGTCACTGGAAAGCCAGATGTCCACGTTGGGTGTGACCAAACTGTTCGGCCAAAAATTTGTGGCCGAGTCTGCCGAGGCCAAACGCATCGACCAAGCCCAATCCAACTCGGTCCTTTCCATCATCAGCCAAGAGCTGGAGTCTGCGCTTAACCAAGCCTTCGCCTTTGCGGCCCAGTATGTGGGCATGGAGCCCCCGGAGATCACAATCGACCGCGACTTCGACTACTACCGTTTGATCGGCCAAGACGTCTCTGTGCTGGCGCAGCTAAACGAGATGGGCAAGATCAGCGACGCCATGTTGCTGGAGATCCTGCGACGCGGCGAAATCTTGCCAGACAACATCAACGTGGAGGACGAAGTGGAAGCTGCCGGCGAACCCGCCACCTCCATCATCGAAGATTCGTCCTCTCAAGAAGAACTCGATTGATGCCCGTGTACCTCAGGCTTACAGAGCAACACCAGACAAGGCTTAGAATAAGCCGACAAGCGTACACGACCGCCTTGGAGGCAGGGCTGTGATCTATCCGGCCACTTACAACTTCTCGCTACTGCAAAACTCCACGTGGAAGGCCCAATTCCGCGTGACGCAGAACAAGAAAGAAGTAACCAGCGTGCAGGTAAGCGCCACGGTGCCCACTTTTACGGTGGGATGTCACGGGCTAACCGCTGGCACCAAGGTCGTCTTCACTGGCTCTAGCACCTGCGGCCTGCGCGAAAACATCATCTATTATGTCATTGCAGACGGCCTAACGTCTGATGCGTTTAGGGTTTCAACCACGTCAGGTGGATCCAGCGTGACGATTGGCGGAACATTCAGCACTGCGCTGTACGTTTCCACCCCAATCGACATCACAAGCTACGTCATCGACGCAGACATCAAAGACTCCGACACTTTGGTGCAAGTGGCCACATTTACCACTTCCATTGTTACGGCTACCGAGGGCTTGGCAGAGCTTTCCATTGCTCCCGCAACCACACTGGGCCTGACTCCTGATGTGTACGCCTATGACGTGAGTTTGACTAGTGCTGGCGGTGAAAGGTACTACTGGCTAACAGGCAACGTAACTGTTGTTCGCACCTATTCGAGAACCTGACCCATGACAACTGTCAATCTCAACCTGATTCCTGTTGACGAGACCCAACTGGTTCTTGCTGCAGGCGATGATACGCAACTGGTACTGAGCGCAGGCGACGAGACGCAAATTGTGCTCAGTTCAGTTGCCATCAGCAACGGGCTGATGATGACAGACGGCAGCAACAGCGCCCTAGCACTAGGCAGTGCTGGCACGCCATCACTGAAGTTTGCTGGCGACGCTAATACTGGCATTTTCAGCCCTGGCGCAGATCAACTGGCAGTAGCAACTAATGGGGTTCAGCGGCTGACGGTTGACACCGCAGCCACCACCTCAACCCTTCCCGTTGCCCTCCCCCTTGGTGCTGTTGCAACACCGAGCATCACCTTTACCGGTGACCTGAATACGGGATTCTGGAGTCCAACAGCAGACACGCTTGCGGCATCAACTGCTGGCACCGAACGCCTCCGCATCACCAGCGCAGGCAACGTCGGAATTGGCACGAGTGCGCCTGCGACCAAGCTTGCAGTCGTAGACACCACAAACCAGTTATCCGTAACCACTGGCGCACAAGAGCTTATTACTAGAGTCAATAGCACAGAAGCTGCTTTATATACATTCCAAGCAATCCCTCTTAATTTTTACACCAACAATCAAGAACGCCTCCGCATCACCAGCGCAGGCCTCGTCGGAATTGGGACGTCAAGTCCTTACAGCAAATTAACTGTTTTACCGACATCGACTCCATCCACGCCTGCAACAGCCAATCAAATTACTATTGGCGAGGCGACTGCCAACACAGGGTACAGACTCCAATTAGGTTATCTTTTCGATACTGGAGGTCGTGGCTCTATACAGGCATACGACAACAACAGTGCTGCAACGCTAATCCTTAATGGCGCTGGAGGCAACGTCGGCATTGGGACGACGGCGCCATGGAATCCACTGTCTGTGCAGTTGCCGACAACACCACATCGACTTGGGTTTGGATTAGGTATCACTGGTGATGCTGATTTAACTTTATACAGATGGCTTGGCACGGCTTCTGATTATCGGTCGGCAAACATCGCGTGTCGTTCTGACGGTAGTATTTCTTTCTCGTCTTCAACTGGTTACGCCGATTTTTCGGCTCAGTCTTAC
>JGI25921J50272_10000303_pt1 | contig 16120 bp, 18 predicted proteins | sample LauGreSu1BDMLBSD_2_FD_50272 | JGI IMG/M metagenome (IMG submission 50272) | reverse complement strand
GGTGGAAATCCTGAAGGTATTGATATTGATGAAAGAGATAATATATTAGTCACTTCAAATTGGAGAAGTGACTCTATTTCGATCATTGACTTGGCTAAACANGAATATCTCTATGAAATTAAAACTGGGAAGCAAAGTCGATCTTTTGGTCAATTTATCAAAATTGACTAATGTAATATATAAAAACAATTTATAATTATCCAGTTTACTAAACACCAAAAGGCTCTATTCAAATGAAAAAAATTATTATTGGCTTTTTCCTTTTATTCGTATCAATTAATGTATTTGCTCATGGTCCATCGCCCCAGAAAGTTGAAAAATCAATCAAAATTAATGCGTCGCCTGATAAGGTCTGGGCAATCATTAAAGATTTTGGTAATTTTCAAAAATGGCAACCTCTTGTAACTGATAGCAAAGTAGAAAAAAAAGGTGAGGATACCCTGAGAACGCTTACACTAAAATCTGGTGGTAAGGTCGTTGAGAGACTCAAAGGTATCGATGAAGAGGCTATGAAGTTAAAATATGAAATCTTAGAAGGCGCAGTCCCTGTGGCAGACTATAACTCATTTATTGTTGTAGCAAAGGGTTCTGGCCCTAATGAATCTTCTGTAACATGGGTAGGACGTTTTTATAGAGTTTACAAACTCAATCCACCAATTCCACCTGGTCAAGATGATGAGACAGCAATTAAAGCTGTGACTGAAATGTATGATTCAGGACTTCCGGCACTTAAGAAATTAGCTGAAACGAAATAAAATAACTTACGTATAAAAAAGCAGAATTTAATTCTGCTTTTTTTATTTATGACACACATTATTATTGACTCTATTGAATCGCCCATAGGCTCAGTCATATTTCTTCATGGTCTAGGGGCTGATGGATTTGATTTCAAAGCTATCTTCGAAAGATCGCAGTTCAGTAAAATTCGATTTATCCTGCCCCATGCCCCTTATCAGCCAGTGTCGATCAACCAAGGTTTAGAAATGAGGGCTTGGTATGATTTGTATGATCTATCTTTGGAAAAAGATGAAGATGAATTGGGGATGCAAAAATCAAGTTTAATCATTCAAAAGTTGATTGAAGAGCAAATTTCCCTGGGCATCCCTTCCGAAAAAATTATTATTGGAGGCTTTTCTCAAGGGGCTGTAATGAGTTTTTACTTAGGATTAAAATACGATAAAAAATTAGGTGGTATTGTGGCCTTGTCAGGCTACCTTCCTTTAAAAGACAAGCTTATATCATCTATAAAAGATGATTTAATTAAGATACCAATCTTTATGGCTCATGGCCTATATGATAATGTTATAGATATACAAATTGCCGACCGCTCATTTGAAAAGCTAAAAGCAAGGTTTAATTCTGCAAACTTTGAAAAATACCCTATGGGCCATGAGGTATGTGAAAAAGAAATCGATGACNTATCAACTTTCTTCAACCAAACATTCAAATAAAGATAATTTTTATGAATAAAAATTCACTCGAAGTAAATCTTAAAGAGCTTGAGTCTATTGTGTCAAAAATGGAACAAGGCGATATGGCACTTGAAGATTCGATCAAATCTTATGAAAAAGGCATGCTTCTNCTTAAATCATGCCAAGACTCCCTAAAAGAAATCGAGCAAAAAGTTTTGGTGCTTTCTGCAGAAAACACTCTCGAAAAATTCAAGCCTACTAATGAGTAACTTTCATGAATGGCTTTCTCAGAAACAAGCATTTGTTGAATCTTTGCTTGAAAAAAACTTGCCTCAAACTAGCGATGAAACTCATTTAAATGAAGCAATAAAATATAGCGTTCTAAACGGCGGAAAAAGAATGCGTTCATTACTTATACTTGCGATCGCTGAAATTGTTGAAGTGCCGCCAAATGCAATTGAAAAAATTATATGCGCTGTAGAATTCATACATGCTTACTCTTTAGTTCATGATGATATGCCTTGCATGGATAACGACGATTTGAGAAGAGGAAAATTGTCTTGCCATAAAAAGTTTAGCGAAAGCACCGCCCTTCTGGTTGGAGACTCGTTGCAGTCAATTGCTTTTTCTCTTCTATCTTCACCGTCTCTTCAGATTAAACCTGAAAATCAGTTAAAAATTATTCACACACTCTCTAATGCTATTGGTATTGAAGGTATGGCAAAAGGCCAGGCTTTAGATATTAATAATACCAACAAAAAAATCTCATTGGATGAACTTATAATCATGCATCAATTTAAAACTGGCGCTCTGATTAATAGCGCATGCCTGATGGCAGTGCTAGCTTCCAATAATTATGATAAAAATACGCTAGATATAATAGATACTTATTCAAAATCAATTGGCCTTATCTTTCAAATTAAAGATGATATTCTTGATAAAGAGGCAAGCCAAGAATCTCTAGGTAAAACACCTGGTAAGGATGAAAAAGATAATAAAGCTACTTTTTTATCTTTATTAGGCATTGCAAAATCAAAAGAATTAGCCGCTAAATATTATGAAGAAGCTTTAACGGCAATTAGGCCTTTTGGTGACAAGGCTTATTATTTGTCTAGTATGGCTGAATTAATAATGACACGATCACACTGACATGAATCTCCTTGATAAAATTAATTCACCAAAAGATTTAAAAAAACTCAGTCGCATCGAGCTTGTTACATTATGTGATGAGATGAGAGCTTTTATTATTGAAAGCGTTTCAAAAACAGGTGGTCATCTTTCATCAAATCTAGGTGTTATTGAACTTACTGTTGCACTCCATTATGTTTTTGATTGTCCTCAAGATAAATTTATATGGGATGTTGGGCATCAAACTTACCCCCATAAAATTCTGACCGGCAGAAAAAAGAAAATGGGCTCTTTAAGAGCTTTGGATGGAATTTCAGGTTTCCCAAAAATATCAGAAAGTGCTTATGATATTTTTGGGACTGGCCACTCAAGCACTTCAATTTCAGCTGCTTTAGGCATGGCCGAAGCTCTTAAAAAGAAAAATTTAGATCACAAAGCAATTGCAATTATTGGGGATGGCGCCATGACTGCCGGCATGGCTTTTGAAGGCCTTAATAATGCTGGCGACTCAAAAAATAATATCTTGGTTATTTTAAACGACAATGATATGTCAATTTCTAAAAACGTAGGTGCGCTTAATAACTATCTAGCAAAGCTCATGTCAGGCAATCTTTATGGAAGTATTAAACGTTCGAGTAAGGCAGTTTTATCAGCCATCCCTCCTATGCTTGAATTTGCAAAGCGTGCTGAAGAACATGTGAAAGGCATGGTAATTCCAGGCACTTTATTTGAGGAGTTTGGGTTTAACTATATTGGCCCTATTGATGGTCACGATCTTAACGCACTGGTTGATACCCTAAATAATCTTAAGGCACTTCAAGGGCCGCAGCTCCTTCATGTGGCAACGCAAAAAGGATTTGGTTATGAGCCTGCAGAGACTGATCCCAATAAATTTCATGGTGTAGGTCAATTCAGCTTGAGTGATGGCGCTCAGCCATTAAAAATAAAAAAGGCTACTTATACCGATGTCTTCGGGGATTGGGTTGTTGACATGGCTATGATTGATAAAAAGCTATGTGCTATTACCCCCGCTATGTTAGATGGATCTGGTCTAAATAAATTTTCTGAAAAATTTCCTGATCGTTTTTTTGATGTAGGCATTGCAGAACAACATGCAATAACTTTTGCGGCTGGGCTTGCCTGTGAAAATTACAAACCTGTAATTGCTATTTACTCAACCTTTCTTCAAAGAGCTTATGATCAATTAATACATGATGTTGCATTGCAAAACATTCCAATGCTTTTTGCGATAGATAGGGCTGGCATTGTAGGGCAAGATGGCCCGACACATTCAGGAAGTTTCGATTTATCGTTCCTAAGGTGTATTCCGAACATTCTTATTATGGCGCCAAGCAATGAAAATGAATGTCGGCAAATGCTTTTTACCGGATTTAAATTCAAAGGTATTTCAGTGGTTCGTTATCCAAGAGGTCCAGGTCCAGGATCTGCTATTAAATCTAAAATGACAGCTATTCCCATTGGTAAAGCTGAAGTTATAAGAAAAGGTCGCACGATTGCATTACTGGCTTTTGGTAATATGTTAGAGGAAGCTTTAAAAGCTGGAGACAAAATTAATGCTACTGTCGTGAATATGAGATTTATTAAACCACTCGATATTAAATTAATTAGAGATTTGGGCTCATCACATAAACTTCTTGTAACCTTGGAAGAAAATACNATATCCGGTGGCGCTGGTTCAGCTGTTTTAGAAGTCATNAGTGAATATGATTTAAAATGTCAATCGCTTCGCATTGGCATACCTGATAAGTTTGTCGAACAAGGNAGNCAGGAACAGTTACGTAAAAAATATGGTTTAGATGCAGCATCTATTATTAAATCAATTGAGAAAAAATTAACCTAGTGTTACACTCAAGTATTANTNTTTAATTCTTTATTATGACNACAAGCGACCACATCTGCCCTATTGAAGACGTNCAAAACTCCCCTGATTTAAGGAGTTTGGATATTGACAAAGTTGGCATTAAATCTATAAAACATCCTGTGCTGGTAAAAGATAAAACGGGNGGCGCTCAACATACTATTGCAACATTCAATATGTATGTATATTTGCCGCACAATTTTAAAGGCACGCACATGTCTAGATTTGTCGAGATCTTAAACATGAATGAGCGAGAAATCTCTGTTGAGTCTTTTGAAAATATCTTAAGAGAAATGATTAAGCGACTTGAGTCTAAATCATGCGATGTCGAAATGACATTTCCATATTTCATTAATAAAACCGCTCCTGTTTCTGGGGTCAAAAGTCTTTTAGATTATGAGGTAAGTTTTATTGGGAAAATTGTTGATGGAAAATTCAAAAATACAATCAAAGTCGTTGTTCCAGTGACAAGCCTTTGTCCGTGCTCAAAGAAAATTTCAGATTATGGTGCGCATAATCAAAGATCCCATGTTACGGTTACGGCTGAAATTAACAAATTTATTTGGGTAGAAGATTTAATTGAGCTTATTGAAAAACAGGCATCATCCGAGCTTTATGGTCTGCTAAAAAGACCAGATGAAAAATATGTAACTGAAAAAGCTTACGACAATCCTAAATTTGTAGAAGATATGGTAAGAGATGTAGCGGCTCAATTAAAACTAGAAAAAAGAGTTGATCACTTCATTGTGGAATCTGAAAACTTTGAATCTATTCATAATCATTCAGCCTACGCATTGATTGAAGGGTAATCCCAGCTAAATCAACCTATCCAAATATTTTATTGCCTTTAATTTCTAGTTTTAATCCAAACCAAATCACTATAAATCCAATCAGTGGTGATATAGCGGCAATCATAAATCCAATCTGACCGCCAAGATATTGTATTAAATAACCACCTCCCAATCCTCCAACGGTTCCACCAATGCCATAAGCTACGCTATTGTAAATTGCCTGTCCCCTTGTCTGATTTCGTCCTTTAAAAAAGTAAGCGATAACTTCAATTGATGCTGCATGAAAACTTCCAAAAGTTGCAGCATGAAACATTTGTGCAATGAATAATAAATATANGNGATCAGGAGAGGCTCCGATTAGAATAAATCGAATCACACCTAANAATAAACTCATCAGTAAAATTGTTTTAAGTGANTAGCGACGTAAAATTTTTGGCATCAACATAAAAATCAAAATTTCACAAATGACACCAACTGCCCAAAGCCATCCTATGGTAGCACTGCTATANCCATGTTCCTTTAGGTANATTGAATAAAAATTATAAAGNACTCCATGCGCTGAAACCATTAGAGTGCATCCGATTAAAAGTGCCACTACAGATGGTGTTTTGATAATCTTCCAAATAGGTANATGGTTTTTTTTATGGTGAATCTCTTGAGTTTCAGGAATAGTATTTGATAAGAAAAATATAATGGCTTGAGCTATCAATAAAACCCACAATAAAATATTAATGCCTTGAAGATCTATTAAATATCCTAAGAATAAGGACGCTACAATAAATCCGATTGATCCCCATAGTCTTATTCTGCTGTAATGACCATCTGTAGTTGCTAAATGTGCAAGAGTTAAAGATTCGGCAAGTGGCAATGTTGAGCTCGTAAATAAACTTAATGCTGACATTACTAAAAAGATCCAAAAGAATCCCTTAGCCCAAAAAACACCGATAAACCCTATGAGGCCTAAAAATGATGTGAGCTTTATCCATTTAACTCGATGGCCTGTATGGTCAGCTAGCCAACCCCAAAAATTAGGAGCAACGATGCGGCTGATTTGGAACAAAGAGAGAAGAATGCCAATGCTAGAGGGTGAAAAATTTTCTGATTGTAAATAAATTCCCCAGTAAGGGACGAAAGAACCTACGAAGAAATAATAAAAAAAATAAAAGCGTGATAAACGCCAATGAAGATTGTGACTAGAACTCACTAAATTTTAGGTGTATGTGGAATTACATCGGCGTTTTGAGCTCGATGCCTTAATGCTTGATCGATAATAACCAAAGCCAACATAGCTTCAACGATAGGTGTTGCTCTAATGGCAACACAAGGATCGTGACGGCCTGTTGTTTGCATAAGAACGGCTTCACCTTTTGTGTTGATTGATTTTCGATCTTGAGGAATGCTTGAAGTTGGCTTAAAAGCGACATGAGCAATAATAGGCTGCCCAGTGGAAATACCCCCTAAAATACCACCTGCATTATTTGTTAAAAAGCCTTGTGGTGTTAGTTCATCACCATGCTCACTTCCTTTTTGAATGACCGAGCCGAAGCCTTCGCCAATATCAACGCCTTTTACAGCATTTATACTCATCATTGCATAAGCAATTTCAGCGTCTAATCTTCCAAAAACTGGCTCACCCAAGCCCACAGGTAAATTCTCAGCAACTACAGTAATTTTTGCGCCTACAGAATCTCTATCGGCACGAATGCTATCTAAATATTTTTCCAACTCAGGTACTTGATCAAGATTAGGACAAAAAAATGGATTTTGATTTACATCCTCCCACTTTTTAAATGGAATATTAACAGTCCCCATTTGGCTTAAATAAGCACGAATTTTTATCCCATATTTTTTAAGAAGCCATTTTTTAGCTATGGCACCAGCAGCAACCCTTACCGCCGTCTCCCTAGCGCTTGATCTTCCTCCGCCTCTATAGTCTCTTAGGCCATATTTATGAGCATAAGTATAATCTGCGTGTCCGGGGCGAAATACATCTTTAATTTTTGAGTAATCTTGACTACGTTGATCTGTATTTCTAATAATAAAGCCTATAGGTGCACCTGTAGTTTTGCCTTCAAATACACCAGATAAAATCTCAACCTTATCTTCTTCGTTGCGCTGAGTCACATGCTTTGAGGTACCAGGTTTTCTTCGATCCAAGTCTATTTGCAAATCTTCTTCCGACAAATCTAATCCTGGTGGACAGCCGTCTACAATACCGCCTATAGCGGCGCCATGGGATTCACCAAAAGAAGTGAGTGTAAATAATGTACCTAGAGTATTACCTGACATAGAGATGCTTCTTATAAATGTAGTTAAATTTTATCATAATCGGTTACTTATTAATGGGATAGCAATCCTTTAATCCGCAGCCCTTAAAGGCTGAATTAAAATTAATTTTTTATTCATGGATAATTTTATAGGTACCAGGATCTAATTCATCTAATTTATAAGCCCCAATCGCAAAACGAATTAATCTTAGGGTGGGGTATCCAATTTTTCCGGTCATTCTTCTCACTTGGCGATTTTTACCTTCAGATATTTTAATTTCTAGCCAAGTTGTGGGAATCATTTTTCTCTCTCTAATCGGCGGTATTCTTTCCCATAATATTGCGGGTTCATTTATCATTTTTACCTCTGCTGGCAATGTTTTAAAATCTCCCAAATCAACGCCTTTCCTTAATTCCTCCAAATCACTATCTTTCGGAGCACCCTCAACCTGAACCCAATAATTTTTTTGCATTTTGTATTTTGGATCACTAATTTGATGTTGAAATATCCCATCATCAGTTAGAATAATTAAACCTTCACTATCTGTGTCAAGCCTTCCAGCAGGATAAACATTAGGTATTGGAATAAAATCTTTTAAAGTTTTATGGTTGTCATGCTTGCTAAACTGACAAACCACACCATAAGGCTTGTTAAATAATATTTTCATTAAAATAAAAGTGAGTATGAATGCTTAACAAAATTAATCTTCCAAAAAATGCATCAAAAATTACTGTTAACTCAAATTCAACTTTGAATGTTCCAGATCGTCCCATTATCCCATTTATTGAAGGCGATGGCATCGGTGTCGACATTACACCGGCAATGCTTAAAGTCGTCAATCAAGCTGTTTTAAAAGCTTATAACGGTCAAAAAGAAATTGCTTGGATGGAAATTTATGCTGGAGAAAAAGCTACAAAAATATACGATAAAGATACATGGCTGCCTCAAGAAACTCTTGATGCTATGAAGGAGTATGTTGTATCCATTAAAGGCCCCCTCACGACGCCCGTAAGTGGTGGCATCAGATCACTTAATGTAGCATTAAGACAAGGGCTTGATCTTTATGTTTGCTTAAGGCCCATTGAATACTTTGATGGCGTGCCAAGCCCCCTAAAAAATCCTGAAAAAACTAATATGGTTATTTTTAGAGAAAATACAGAGGATATTTACGCAGGGATTGAATGGCAGGCCTACTCTGAGGAATCAAAGAAAATTATTCAATTGATTTCGGATTGGGCTTTAAAAATAAAATACGCTTCCCTGAATCAACTGCGATAGGAATTAAACCTGTGTCTAAAGAAGGAAGCCAAAGGCTAATAAAAAAAGCTATTGAATATGCTATTGAGCATAAAAAGAAATCGGTCACGCTCGTGCATAAAGGCAACATCATGAAATTTACTGAAGGTGGATTTAAAGAATGGGGATATGAATTAGCACGAGATGAGTTTGGTGCCAAAGCTATTGAAGGAAAGTCTGGTTTTAAATGTGATAACGGCCTCATCATCAAAGATTGCATTGCTGATGCCTTTTTGCAAGAAATTTTACTGCACCCTAACGAATACGATGTTGTAGCTACACTTAATCTTAACGGGGACTATATTTCGGACGCATTAGCAGCGCAAGTNGGAGGCATTGGCATTGCNCCAGGTGCTAATTTATCAGATTCGACTGTTATTTTTGAAGCTACCCATGGCACCGCCCCAAGCATTGCGGGTAAAAAAATTGCCAATCCCAGCTCTCTGATTCTTTCGGCTGAAATGATGTTAAGGCATATGGGATGGTCGGAGGCTGCTGGCATACTTTTATCAGCATTTAGAAAAACATTGGTAGCTCAAAAAGTCACTCAAGATTTTTCATCNCAATTAAATAATGTTGATGCGCTATCTACCGATAGCTTTGCTGATGCCATCATAAGTTATATGTAAAAAAAAAGCCCGCTTACGCGGGCTTATTTATTCAATTTGAAACTANGCTTTATTTATATTTGAAGCTTGCTTGCCTTTTGGTCCGTCTGTAACGTCAAAAGTTACTCTTTGACCTTCTTTAAGACTTTTATATCCTGTATCTACGATTGCTGAGAAGTGAGCAAATAAATCATCACCACCATCATCAGGAGTAATAAAACCAAAACCTTTTGAATCATTAAACCACTTTACTGTACCTGTTGCCATTTCATAAATCCTTAACTTTAAACAAGGGAGGCCCCCCAAAAGTTTGAATCAAGAACTAAAGCACTACTTAAATATAAATTAAAGCTAGCTAAATAAAACTCGAAACCAAACACCTGGGAGCTTTTTTACGTTGTTTAGTCATAAATGTCAAGCTATTTGTTGCCTAAAAAACCTTATAATTTGACGTTGTTTAATACTTTTTCTATCTCTTTATAGGGTTGAGCACCTAGCATTCGCTTACCATCAGAAAAAATGAGGGTCGGTGTAGATGTGATACCTAATTTTGATCCCAATTCCAGCACTTGCTCTGTCGGTGCTTCACAATTCGGCTTACCTGAAGGAAGTGTCTCATTAAGCGACCAATCAAGCCAAGCTTTTGAGCGGTCTTTAGCGCACCAAATAAGCCGTGATTTATTCTTAGCATCAGGATGCAATTTTTCAATAGGAAAAAGAAATGTATAAATCGTAATATTATTTATATGTGTAAATTCATTCTGCTCAAGCCTTTTGCAAAAAGGGCAATCGACATCTGAAAATACAACTAGCTTCCTCGAGCCATCACCTTTGATAGTTTTAATCGCTGAGGCAAGAGGGAGCGATGAAAAATCAATTTTAGTTAAATCCTCAAGACGCTCTCCTGTTAAATCCTTCTTTGTTTTTGGGTCAACAATTCGGCCTTCTGCGATAAGAAATGAAAATTTTTCATCTGTATAAATAATTTGACCACCCATAAAAACTTCGTAAAGACCACTGTATGAAGTTTTCTTGATACTCTCAACCTTGTATTTTGGGTAAGAAGCTTCAATCATCTTTTTTAAATTGGCTTCATCTGCCATGGAATAGAAAGAAGGGAATAATAAAAGAAGTGCAGTAATTTTTTTTAAAGTTATCATTTAATGAATTGCTTTTTCTATAAGAATTTTTTTAATTAACTGATTTTGATTAATTTTATTGAGGCCAAAATTAATCGCAAAATCTAAAAAATCATTTTTAGCAGTGAAGAGAGAGCTTAATTTATCAGTTAAATAGCTTAAAGATAATATATCAGTCTTTCTATTACGGTTATATTTTTTAAGAAAAGATTTTAATCCAAGATCATGATGATATTTTTTATTTGAACTTAACAAATTATCNATTTCTATTGCATCTCTTAAGCCCAAATTTAAACCCTGACCTGCAAGGGGATGGATCTGGTGAGCTGCATCTCCAACAAGTAAAACGCGATCTGAAATTAATGATTTATTAATCTTCATATTTAAAGGAAAGTATTGGCGCTTTGTTATTAAAGTAATATCTCCGAAAATTTCACCTATTTCTTTTTTGAACATTTGAATGAATTTAGCATCAGTTAAGCTCTTATATTCTTTAAGCATCTCATTATTTAAAGAAAAGACAACAGAAAATTCATTGGTAAGTAAGGGTAGCAATGCCAATATACCGTGATGCGTAAATTTTTGATAAGCGCACCCTTGATGTGCTTTTGATGTTTTAACATTAAATATCATTGCTGTCTGATCAAAATCTTTATTCTTAAAATCTATAGATGACTGACTGCGCACCCAAGAATTCGAACCATCAGCGCCAATAGCTAATTTATATTGGCATTTATTACCATTCGCATAAATAAGATTTATATCTTCTACTCCGGCACTTAAGGATTCAACTTTGTTTGTTTTAATTTCCTTATAATCTATTTTGCTTATTCGGTGAATAAATGCTTTTTCGATGTCCTCATGGCTCACAATAAATGCAAGCTCATTCATTCCTACATCATCAGCATTAAATTTTAAAGATGAATTTTCCCTGTCTGAATAAACAATGATAGATCGCACCGATGATACTTCTTTCTTAGGCAAAAAATCCCATACGCCATTTTTTTCCAGCCATGTTTTAACGCCTGGGGTAATTGCATAAAATCTAGGATCAAAATCTTTTTTATGGATGGTTTTTGTTTCTGATAATAGCGTTGCCTTGATATCATATTTATCAATAGCAATTAAAGCAGCCATGCCCACAATACCTGAGCCTAAAATTAATACATCACTCGACTCTTGAATCATCTACCAAAACTCATTTTGTTGACTAAGAATTTTTTAATAGGCTTAAAGTTATCTAAAAGGGATAAACTAAATCCTCTTGTTATCGATAATCCAACTAAATCATTTGAAAAAATGCTTACCAAAGAATCCGTAAAGAAAAGTGTCTTTTTTGTCTCTAGCTTTCTAGAAGCATAATATTGATTAACAAATGGTTCGGAGCCTATATGAGCCAACTCTGTTTCATTCATTAATTTTGATAATGCATAAGCATCTCTGATGCCAGTATTAAAGCCCTGCCCAGCAACTGGATGCATTGTTTGTGCGGAATTACCGATAACCACTATGTTGGATTTCGGAAAGTCTTCAAGAACAATTTTTTTCAATGGGAAAGTAATAAATTCCTTGCAATCAAGAAATCTTCCAACTCTATCTCCAAAGTGCTCATGCAGTTTTTCTAAGAAAATATTTTTTTTATTATTAGCCAGCGCTTGAATGTCTTTATCTTTACCTGTCCAAACTAATGAAAATTCTTCTGGTCCATTTGGTAAAAGTGCAATGGGTCCCATAGAAGTAAATCTTTCATAAGCCACATTGTTAGGTGGGATTTCTGAAATTACTTTCGTAACTAGTGCAGTATGGTTATAACTAGTTTCTTTTCTTTTGAGGTTTTCAATTAAATCGGTCGTATTTTTTCCACCATCAGCCAATATTAAAAGTGGCGCTTCGAGAGGTAAATTTTTAGTCAGGCTATATAAAATAGATTTATCTTTTTTATTTTTGATAGCTGAAACTTTAAATTCGTAACTCACTTTTATTAATGAGGATTTACTAATTTCATCTTCAAGAGCTTTTGATAAGTCGCCATAAGACAAAACATAACCTAATGCCGGTAAATTATATTCATCTGAGGATAGTAATGTTCGTCCAAAGCTATTTTTTTGACTTGTGTGAATGCTTTGAATTGAAGTAATTTTTTTTTCTAGCAATCTCCATATTCCAAGATTTTCAAGAATCAGTTTCGTTCCATATGAAAGAGCTAATGCTCGTTTGTCTGAATGTGCGTCATTTTTTTTCCTTGCCTCTAAAAGATGTGAAGCTTTATTTTGCTTTGCTAGTAATAAAGATAAAATTAGTCCGACTGGACCAGCACCCACAATGAGGTATTCTGACTTTTTCATTTTGCCATTAATGCTTCAATGGATTCTATTTTTTTTGGACTGTCTTTGGTAAGCACCTCATGCCCATCTTGCGTAACCAAGACGTCGTCTTCAATTCTAATGCCAATATTCCAAAACTCTTTAGGTACTTTTGAAGACGGTCTAATATAACATCCTGGCTCCACTGTTAAAGCCATGCCTGGTTTAAGCTGCTTCCATTCCTTTGAAACATTTTTATATTCTCCCGCATCATGAACATCAAGACCCAGCCAGTGCCCTGTTCTATGCATATAGAATTCTTTATAGGAGCCTGTTTCATAAATTTCTTCGCGGCTTCCTTGGCATAAACCAAAATCTCTAAAACCATCAATTAAAACTGATAAAGCTGCCTCATGAGGCTCATTCCAATGATGTTTCGGGGATATTTTTTCTAAGGCAGCGCTTTGAGCATCTAATACCATTTGATAGAAATCTGTTTGTATTTTTGTATATTTTCCATTTGCAGGAAATGTTCTTGTTATATCAGATGCATATCCTTCTAACTCGCATCCAGCATCTATCAAAATAAGATCGCCATCTTTAATCTCATTATTGTTATTAATATAATGTAATGTGCATGCATTCCCACCAGCGGCAACAATAGATTGGTAAGCTGGTGAACGAATTCCTTGAGACATAAATTCATGCAAAATTTCAGCTTCAAGTTCATATTCATACATGTGAGGCTTTACAAATTTCATTGCGCGATTGTGGGCTAAAGATGCAATCTTTGCTGAGCGTCGCATTATATCAATTTCGAAATCACTTTTTATGAGTCGCATTTCATCTGCTATATAGCTAATGTCTTCAATTTCATGAGGCGCCCGAACTCCAGCCCTGCCTTTTTCCCTTAATTGCTTTATCCAATCATTAATTTTTTGATCAATTAGAACGTCCTGACCTATTCGATGATATATTTTTTGATGTCCTGGAATTTCTTTTAAAACAATCTCATCTAGCAAGTTAATATCGTAAGCCTCATCAAATAGAAAAAGCTCTTTTGCTGCTTCTGGTCCGTATATAAAACCATTCCAAATTTCCATATCAACGTTTTTTTTTCGACAAAATAGAATCGTTTTTGGAGATTTTCCACCTAAAATAACTAGCGCGGATTGTGGCTCATTAAACCCTGAGAAATAATGGAAATAACTATCAGGTCGATAAGGGTAATGGCTATCTCGATTTCTAATCGCTTCACTAGCATTAAAAATGATACTATGCCATCGCCAATTTTATTAGCTAAAGCATCTCTCCTTTTTTTGAATTCTTGATAATCTTTATTGTTCATGTTTTTTTAATTTAGCTTTTGAAATTGTTATTTTTTAGGAAGAAATTAATTTCTTCCAGTCTCTTTGGTGTGCCTATATCAACCAAATCCCATGATACTCTTCACCAGAGACAGATCCTGCATCAATTAATTTCTTGAGAATGGGTGCTAACTTCGCAACAGGCTCCATTTCAATCTCTTCAAAAATTTCTGGTCGATAAATAGCTAAGCCTGAGAAGGTTAATTTATTACCCCCCTCTAATGCAATGTTGTTATCTTTTAAAACAAAATCCCCTTGCATATGATGCGGTGGATTTTTAACCATTACTAAGTGACCTTTAAACTTATCTAAGTTCATATTTTTTAATACAATGTAATCTAGGTCAGTAAATATATCTGCATTAACCACTAAAAATGGCTCATCACCCAAAAACGTTAGAGCTTTTTTTATGCCTCCTGCTGTTTCTAATGGACTGCCTTCTCTAGAATAGTGGATCTTAAGGCCCCATTTTGATCCGTTGCCAAGATATGATTCGATCATTTCGCCTAAATATGCATGGTTAATGACCACTTCTTTAAAATGAGCCTTAGCTAATTTTTCTATATGCCAAACTATTAATGGCTTACCAGCTACTTCTAATAATGGTTTTGGTATTTGATCGGTCAAAGGACGCATCCTCTCGCCTTTGCCTGCTGCTAGAATCATAGCTTTCATAGTCATATCAAGCTTAATTTGTTAATCATTTTTAATAGAGGGTGCAATTCCCTATAGCGCTCACAAGCTCTTCGCAGATAATTTTCAACGGCTGGCAAATCGTTTAAATAATTTGTTTTATGGTCTCTATAATTTAAGCGAGCAAAAATACCTAATACTTTTAAATGCCTTTGAACACCCATCCACTCAAAATCTCTATAAAACTCTGCGAAATCTTCCTGAACTTTAAACCCATTTTTCTTTGCTAATTCCCAGTATCTAATCAGCCAATCTATAACTTGCTCTTCTTCCCATGTAATGTAAGCGTCTTTAAATAGCGACACGAGATCATAGACAATAGATCCTTTAACCGCATCCTGAAAATCTAAAATGCCTGGATTTTTTCCATGCTCTCCATCACAGAACATCAAGTTTCTCGAATGAAAATCTCTGTGCACAAAAACTTCTGTATGGGACCGAATATTTTTAATAAGCAATTCAAAAGTTAAGTTAAGTATATTTTTTTCCGAATCATTCATTTCATAAGATTTATGGAATTTTAGATACCAATCAGGGAATAGTTGAAGCTCTTGCATCAACAATGAATCATCGTAGTGTTTAAGCGATGATGTATCAGCATTTTTTTGTATTTTAATAAGCGCTAAGTAAGCATCTTTATAGAGCGTTGATGCATTTTCATGGTTTAACTCTTCAAGGTAAGTTTTATTGCCTAAATCTGACAATAACAAAAAGCCTTCTTTCAGATCTGCCTCATGAATATTAGGTACATTTAGTCCCGCCTTAAAAAGAATATTTGCTATATCGACGAAGGGCTTTGAATTTTCTTTATCAGGCGGGGCGTCCATTAAGATGTAAGACTGATTATTTGAAATAATACGGAAGTAACGACGAAAACTGGCGTCTGAAGAAGCAGGATTTATTGTATATTCTTGATTTTTAAGACTATTATTTAACCATGTAGCAATCTGATTTTCGCGAGTCACAATAAAAAATACCTATAAATTTTTAAAAAAATTGTACGTTTTAAGCAATTAGCTTAATGAAGTAAGTTATATAACTACCTGATTATTAATAAATTTAAGTTGATAAAATANCTAAAATATGAGATTTTAACGTTTATGAAATATTCAANATTAAAACTATAGCACCCCTACTTGCTCCTTCAGCAAAATTCCATGTTTAGAAAAACAATCTCACCGCTATGGCTAGTGTTTTTTCTTCTTCCTCAGCTTTCATCTGCTGAAGACTTGGTAA
>JGI25921J50272_10000300_pt1 | contig 16144 bp, 13 predicted proteins | sample LauGreSu1BDMLBSD_2_FD_50272 | JGI IMG/M metagenome (IMG submission 50272) | reverse complement strand
CGCATCATCCACCACAATTCCCAGTCCAAAAAGCAAAGCAAACAATACGATGAAGTTCAACGTAACACTTGATCCCACAATGAACTCTGCACTTGGCAGCANNATGAAGGCGAGGAACATGCTCAGTGGAACNGAGAGGGCCACAAAGAAGGANTTGGTCACNCCCATGAAGAACATGAGGATGATCATCACCAGTACGAAGCCAATGACGATGGAGTTCACCANTTCATCAAAGGCTGCTGAGGCCTTGATGCTCAGGTCTCCCGTAATATTGATGTTGAGGTCTTTGGGAAATTGATCCGCCTTCATTTGCTCTACAATCCCGTTGATTTTTTCAGAGGCATTGATGAGGTTCTCTCCGGAACGTTTGATGATGCTCAGCGTAACAACATTCTTNCCATTCAATCGGGCATAACTTTCTCTTTCCTTTACTGTATCGGTTATGTTGGCAAAATCACGCAGGTAAAGAGGGGCGCCATAAACGTTTTTAACAATCACATTGTTGAGGTCCAGCGAAGACCTGAATTGACCGTTTACACGCAGTGTGCGTTTCTGTTCTCCCACCGCCAGCAAACCGCCAGAGATGTCGTTGTTCTCCCGCTGGATGGCCTGTTCAACATCGGTGAATCCAACTTTTGCCGCTTCCATCTTGTAGCGGTCTACATTGATTTGGATTTCCCTTTCAGGTGCACCTACAACATCCACCCTGCTGATCTCAGACAATTCTTCAATCTTGTTTTTCAGTTCATCCGCAAACTCTGCAAGCTTTATCCCGTCATAATCCCCGCTCACATTGACGGCCATGATCGGTAACTCTGAAAGGCTGATTTCTTGCACAACAGGCTCNTGGGTCAGGTCTGTAGGAAGATCTTTTTTCGCCTTGTCTACCGCATCTCTCATTTTCTGCAATGCAACATCTGTTTTTACGGAGGTGCTGAACTCGACAATGATGGCGGAGAAATCCTGCAATGAGTTGGACGTGATCTTGTTGATCTTTACACCGGTGATACCCTTGAGTTGTTTCTCAATCGGCCTTGTAACAAGGCTTTCAATCTCTTTGGGGGAGTTTCCNACATAAACGGTTTGAACGTAAATGTTGGGAATGACCACATCTGGGAACTGTTCTTTTGGAAAAGATACAAACAGCCCGATTCCCCAGAGGGAAATGATCAGGGTGATCAAGTAGACCGCGGTCTTGTTGTTGATGGCCCAATCTGTCGGCTTGAATGTTTTTACATTCTTGAGCAGGTTGGAAATGGAATTATTTTTTGAGGAGTTGTCCATGCTTATGGTTTATGCTTGCTTGGAAAATGAGATCAGTTTGTTGCAGTTGAAATCAGCTGACCATCGTAGAGTCCCTGAAACCCTTTGGTGATGAGCTTGTCGCCTTTGGTCAGTCCTGAGTTGACCTCGATCAATTCATCATAAAATTCACCAATCGTAACCATTTTTTTCCTTGCCAGGGTCTTTCCGTTTTCCTGGGAAAGGATGTAAACATATTTGCCTTTCTCATCCGTTTGTACCGTTTCAACAGGAACCACGATGGCATCTTTTGCTGCGTGATCAAGTATTTTTACAACGGCAACTTGGTTGGGTTTAATGTTGGCTTTGCCGGGCATTTTGCTTTCTGCAACGAAACTTCTTGAAGTGGCATTGATGGTTTCACTGATCAGGCTGATGGTTGAGTTGAAAGTTTCATTGAGGTCTGGCACAGAGATGATCACGGGCATTCCTTTTCTGACCCTTACAACATAGTTTTCAGGAACTTCTACCACGGCCTTCATGGCACTTGGGTTGACAATGGTGATGCCTGCCATGGGAGAACCTACAAAGGTTTCACCTACCCTGATGCTCACTGTTTCAACCACACCGGATACCTGAGCAATGACTGAGGTAGTTCCCAGTTGCTCTTTTACAAGAGAGAGCTGTTTTTCAAGTCCTTCCACATTGTTCTTGGCTGACAGNAATTGCACTTCTGTGCCAATCCCTTCTTTCCAAAGNTTTTCCTGGCGGGTGAAAATATTTTTAGCAAAAGAGAGCTGGCTTTCCACCTGTTTGATGTTTTGCTGGATGATGCCATCTTCCAATTTCATCAGCAGTTGTCCGGCCTTGACATTGTCTCCTTGTTTTACATAAATGGCTTTTACCTGTCCGCCCATTCCTCTTGGGGTTACATAGTATAGATTCTCTGTGGTGATCTTGCCCTGCAAGTCAATATAGTGGGCAAAGTCCTGNGTNATCAGTGAGGTCACTTCCACCAGTTTTGTTTTTTCTTCAACAGTTGAACCAGACATTTTCTGGATTTCTGTTTCCAATACAGCTATTTTGGCAACGATGGCATCACGTTCTTTGGTGAGCTTTTCCAGCTCAACTTTTTTGGCTGCTACATCCTTGTTCTCTTCCTTGTTTCCTGAGCAGGCTGCCAGTGAGAACAGCATGCAGATCATCAAAAACTTTTTCATATTCTGGTTTTTATTCTTGTGTTGTTATAGTTTACCAAGGGCCCTGTTGTAGGAGATCCTTGCGTTGATGGCATCATAGAGCGATTGAAAATAGTTGGATTGTGCGTTTTCCAGTTCCGATTCTGTTTGCAACAATTCAAAACTTGAACCCAATCCCTGCTCATATTTTTTCTTGGTGGTATTGTAAACCTTTTCTGCCAGCAACAGATTCTTGTCTTGCATGTCCAGTGAAGAAAGGGCATTTTTGAACAGGATGGAAGACGCTTTCAGCTGAAGGTCAATTGCCCTTTGAACATTGGCAATGGTATTGTTGGTCTTTTGAAGACTGAGGTTCGCCTGTTTGATGCGTTGCGCTTTTTGACCGCCATCAAATATGGGAACATTCAAGTTGAGGCCCCACAATGATGTCTTGAACCATTTGTCTGAGAAATTCAGCAGGTTGAATTTTTGCCCCAGTGCATTTCTGCTATAACTGAAGTAGGTGGCAACAGTGGGGATATAGGCAAGCTTGTTTCTTTTTACGTCAAGTCCCTGCAAATCCTTTACCACATTGAGCAACTGGATTTCTTTCCTGTCGTTGTAGTTGAAGTTGGACAATTCAAGCAGGTCCTTTTTGACAAGGTCAACGGAAAGTGAATCGCTCAGTTCCAGGGTATCTGACTGGTCAATGGCAAGGGAGAACTTGAGTGATGCATACCCGATTTCAATCAGTTTCTCAATCTGGGAGGATGTGGTGTTCAGGTTGTTCAGTGTAACCTGTGTTTGTCAATATCCAGGTGTTCAGCAAATCCATTCTTGTACAATTTTTCCTGATCGCTTTTCAACTTGTCCAGCCTTTTGATGCTGGCATCAAGGTATTTTTTTCTTTTCTCCGCAATCAGTACACTGTAATAGGCCCTTGCAACATTGCTTTTGATGGAGTCTTCCATGACCTTGATGTTGGCATCACTGAAATCAATCGATTTTTTTCTTGCCTTCAGTGCAATGAACAGGTCTGGTTGAAAAAGCAACTGTTGGAATTGAACACCAGCGGATGATTGCCAGGGAACACCAAACTGTGCAGGGAAATACTGTAGTGGATTGTTGGGAGCAGCAATGGGACTTCCTGCACCATTGCGAACGCCATTGTCTGTCAATACTTTATAAACAGAGGGGGAAACGAAATCCGGCAAAAGGGTAACGGAATGTTAAAGAAATGCTGCGTCTGGATGGTGCCGCTTACCTGCGGTCTGGTCTGTGCAGTATACTCCTTGTTTTTTGCCAACTGCAACTCCCTGTCGATCTGCAGGTTTTTGATTTCTGTCACATTCTTCAATGCAAGCTCAGCAGCCTGGTTGACTGACAACTTGTATTTCTGTTGTGCATCTGCTGTGCCGAACGACAGCAAAGTGAGTGAGAAAATAATAAAGCCCCAACGGTTCATGTTCATTTTTTTATTGTGCATGGATTGTATTCTTTTTTGCCTTGTATTGTTCGATGAGTTTGAATCCGGATTCAGTTGCCAAACCGTAGAGGAAGTTTTCAATTAAGGTGATGGTTACTTCCGCAACATTGTATTTTGCTGGTGGGAAGGCTTCCATGTTGAAAGCCAGCATCATGGATTCCAACCTGAATTTTGCCAGGATATCTATTTTGATGTCCTGCCTGAAATACCCTTCACTGACACCTCTCTTCAAATTGGTTGAAATGAAATCCAGTAGGAAAATGTTCTTGTGTTCCATGAATTTGGCATAGGCCTTGCCATGGAATTTGTGCAGGTCAAACAGCACCATCGGGTTCATGTTCCTGAAATGCTGCATGACCATTTCCATGGTCTTGAAAATTTCCTCTACAGAATTTTGAGCAGAATTTGCGCAGTTGTGGCATTCATCCTGCATCCTGGTTGTTTCAAATGTAACCACCCGTTCTACCAGTTCATCCTTGTCTTCGAAATGCTGGTAAAGCGTTTTTTTGGACATGCCCATTAGTCCGGCAACATCATCCATTGACACAGACCTGATGCCCAGCCTCAAAAAAAGGTCTCTCGCCTGCTCTATGATTCGTTCCTTGGTATCCATGTTCAATTTCGCGGCGCAAAACTAAGGAAACTATTGTTGTAAAAAAAGTTTCTGTTGAAAAAATATCTTTTAATGTTAAACGGTCGNTTTAGGGGATAAATCACGCTTTTTTAGTGATTTTTACTTCAAAATCAGGTGTTTCCATCCAAAATTGCCCTTTTTTAGGGTGTATATTTGCTTAAAACCATCACAATGANATCATTTCGGCCCGGCAGACTCTTGTATTTCTTCTTTCAGGGGATGGTCATTCTGGCGCCTATCGTTATCACCGTTTGGGCGGTGCTTTCATTGTTCAACCTGATTGATGACATTCTCCCCAACCTCCTCCACGTCTTGTTCCCTGACCTGGTCAAACTGAATCCTCAGGGATACCCCGAAAAAATTCCCGGTTTGGGCTTCCTGGTGGTGGTGATCATCGTATTGTTGGTTGGTTATATCTCTTCGTCTTTCATTGTGTCCAAACTGGTTCAGTTGTTCGACAATATTCTGGAGAAGACTCCCGGGGTGAAGATCATCTATTCAACCGTTAAAGATTTTCTNGAAGCCTTTGCTGGCAACAAGAAAAAATTTGACAAACCTGTATTGGTNTCAATCGAATCTCCGGATGTTTGGCGAATTGGCTTCATTACACAAACAGATGTAACTGAGTTTGGCCTGCAGGAGCATGTGGCTGTTTATATTCCNCATTCTTATGCATTTTCTGGCGTTACTTATCTCGTGAAGCATGACCGCATCAGAAAAGTGGGTGGAGTGAGTTCCGCTAANGCGATGAAGTTTGTGGTTTCCGGTGGTGTGACTGATGTTGGGGAACATGAAGTACCGGCCAAAAAATAGCCGTTCTTATATTGAAGTATTCAGGTTCAAAGTAGCGTGGGATGGGAATGAGGAAGAAGATTGGCTTTTGTGGCAGCAAATGGATGACTGGATTGTCCCAGCGGCTGAACTCATTGGTGTTGAAGCTACTCTTGATCATCTGCATGCTTCCCCTTCAATCTGGAAGTTGGGGGTTTTTCGGCCACCGGCACATCAATTACCATGCGGTTTTTTTGTTGCCGCCTGCCATGATTTCCTTTTACAAAAAAAACATCCGCTACCTGGCAGACCATGCGGTGGATCCTGACAAACGGCGTTATGCGATTGCGGAAGAGGCGCCCAGGCACTATATTGATATGGACCATTATTTGCAGGGTCCGAAAGACAGCCTTCCTCAAAAATGGGAGGAAGCCGTGCTGCGTTTTTCAGCAGATACCTTGAATGCCCATGGCATTGCCCCCTGGTGGATCCTGGTCATGCAGGCCCGTTTGAAAAAGGCTTTCAGGGAATGCAATGCTGATGCCATCCTCAAAATTTCAGCAGATTTAGGGCACTACATTGCAGATGTGCATGTTCCCTTGCATGCCAGCAGCAACCACAATGGGCAAAAGACCGACCAGCTGGGCATCCATGGATTTTGGGAGAGCCGTTTGCCAGAGCTCTATGCAGAGAAGCAATATGATTTTATCATTGGGCCTGCCGCATATCTGAACAGCCCTTTGCATTTTATCTGGGACAGGGTCTATGAAAGTGCTGCAGCAGCTGACACGGTCTTGTCGGTAGAGAAAAAAATCAGCAAGGCCTATCCCATGGATTTTCGTTTTGCTTACGAAAGCAGAAACGGGGTGGTTTTGCGGCAATATGCAGCCCAATATGCCGGCATTTACCACAGGAAACTCAATGGCATGGTAGAAAGGCGGATGAGGGATGCCATCCATGGGGTTGCCAGTTTTTGGTTTACGGCTTGGGTGGATGCAGGGCAACCTGATCTGTCTCAACTGCGCTCTTCTCTAAATTAAGTATCTTTGCACCGCTGCTGCCATTCCATTTTCCCAAGCAAACAGTAACATGATACACAATTTCAATGCGGGTCCTAGCATCCTTCCAAAAGAGGTATTTGAAGAAGCCAGTCGTGCCATCCTGAATTTTAACGAAACCGGATTGTCCATCCTGGAATTTGGGCACAGAACACCGATGTTTGAATCCGTGGTCAGTGAGGCCATGGACCTGGTCAGGGAGCTGATGCAGCTGGATGGGAACAAGGAAGTGATGTTCCTGCACGGGGGTGCCTCTACCCAGTTTTTCCAGGTACCCATGAATTTTCTTTCCAAGGATAAAAGGGCAGCCTACCTGGATGGCGGTGTATGGGGTTCCAAGGCCATCAAGGAAGCCAAATTGTTTGGGGATGTTGAAGTAGTCGCTTCTTCCAAAGACCGCAACTACAGCTATATCCCAACGGGGTATGCCATTCCCAACAATGCAGCGTATTTTCATTATACCACCAACAATACCATAGAAGGTACCCAAATGCAGGGTATCCCATCCACTTCAGTTCCACTTGTTGCAGACATGAGCAGTGATATCCTGAGTTGTAGCATGGATTTCAACAGGTTCTCCTTCATTTATGCAGGGGCCCAGAAAAACATAGGTGCAGCCGGAGTAAACCTGGTAGTGGCGGACAAAGATTTTCTTGCAACTGGGAACTCGGCAATTCCTTCCATGATGGATTACAGGCAGCATGTTGCCAATGGTTCCATGCTCAATACTCCTCCTGTATTTGCCATCTACGTTTGTCTGCTCACCCTCAGATGGCTGAAAAAAATAGGAGGCGTTCCTGAAATTCAGAAAATCAATGAGCAGAAGGCCGACCTTTTGTATTCCACGTTGGCTTCCCTGCCCATGTTCAATCTGCCGGTTCCTGCTGAGGACAGAAGCAAGATGAATGCTGTCTTCACCATGCATGATCCTGCATTGGAAAAAATGTTCCTGGCCAGGTCCAAGGAAGAAGGAATGGTTGGTATAAAAGGGCACCGTAGTGTCGGTGGTTTCAGGGTCTCCATGTACAACGCCATGCCTTTGAGCAGTGTGGTGGACCTCACAGACCTTATCAAAGATTTCGCAAACAAACACGCATAGCAAAACATCAACCATGGCAAAAATTTTTCCTTTCAGGGCAGCAAGGCCCCAAGCAACATTGGCAACCGAAGTTGCAGCTCCTCCTTATGATGTTCTTTCGAGTGATGAGGCCCGTACTGCTGTGAGTGGCCATCCGCATTCATTCCTTCATGTTACCAAGTCTGAGGTAGACATGCCCGTAGAACTGAGCATTTACGATAGTTCCGTATACGAGAAGGCAAAGTCCAACCTAGAGGAAATGTTGACATCGGGAGTATTGTTTCAAGATGAAACACCCTGTTATTATATCTATGAATTGGTGATGGATGGAAGAAGCCAGACCGGTTTGGTCTGTTGTTCATCAGTTGATGATTATGAAAACGATATCATCAAAAAACATGAATTCACCCGTCCTGAAAAAGAGCAAGACAGGATCAACCATATCAAAGTTACAAGGGCACAGACGGGCAATGTTTTCCTTGCCTACCGCAATGTTGCTTCAGTAGATGCTCTGATCAGTAATTGGAAAATAAACAACATCCCTGCATATGATTTCAAAGCTGACGATGGCATCAGCCACCGCATTTGGGTCATTGCTGCGGAAGAGGCTGTAAGCAGCATCACCACTATTTTTGAAAAAGATGTTCCCTGCACTTATATCGCAGATGGTCACCACCGTGCAGCCAGTGCTGCCAAGGTCCGTGCTGCACTGGGGGATGCTGCAGGTCCTGAAGCCAATGGGTTTCTTACCACCTTGTTCCCCGCTGCCGAGCTCAAGATCATGCCGTACAACAGGGTAGTGAAAGACCTCAATGGTATGGAACCCAGTGATTTGATCAGCGCCTTGCAGGAGGATTTCATGGTGTCTTCTTCTGAAGTACCGATTGACCCTCAACAGCTCCATGAATTTGGGATGTACATGGAAGGGGAGTGGTATCACCTCACATCCATCCAAGGTACCTATACTGATGACCCGATTGGCGTTTTGGATGTATCCATTTTTTCACGAAATATTCTCGAAAAGTTCCTGGACATTCAAGACCAAAGAACCGATAAAAGAATTGATTTTGTGGGTGGAATCAGGGGTTTGAAAGAATTGGAAAAACGGGTAGACAGTGGAGAGATGAAGGTGGCTTTCAGTTTTTATCCTGTCAGCATCGAACAGTTGTTTGATATTTCAGACAGCGGAAACGTGATGCCACCCAAGAGTACATGGTTTGAACCCAAACTGCGTGATGGTTTGCTGACCCATTTGATCTAATTTTATGGCCATGATCCGGATTAGGTTTTTCATCGTACTCTCCTTTCTCTATGTCACCGCAACTGCCCAGCAAACAGTGCAGCAGTTGAGGGAAACAGCCATTTCTTTCCAACGGCAATCTGATTACAGCAATACCATGATGGTGCTTGCCAAGGCACTTGAACTGGAGCCAACAAACCTTACATTGCTGAAGGATGTTGCCTTCACCTATTACCTGGCGGGGGATTATAAGCGGGCCGCTGAAAGGATTCTTCCTTTGGCAGAAAGGGAAGATGCAGATGTGCAGGTATTTCAGATTGCAGGAAATATTTTCAAGGCAACAGAAGAGTACAAGCAGTGTGATAAGATTTACAAAAAGGGTTTGAAGAAATTTGATGCCAGCGGTCCTTTGTATGCAGAGTACGGAGACCTGCTTTGGACCCAGCAAAAACCTGCCGACGCCATCGCCCAATGGGAGACAGGCCTATCCGTTGATCCATCTTATTCTGGAAACTATTATCATGCTGCAAAATTTTATTTCGCGGCCGCAGACAAAGCAAGAAGCCTGGTCTATGGGGAGATTTTTGTCAACCTTGAAAGTTATTCGGTTCGTACTGCAGAAATCAAAATCTTGTTGCTGGAGTCTTACAAGCGTGTGTTCATGCCTGGAGACAGCAAGCAACATTTCATCAAGCCCACCACTCCTTTTGAACTGAAGTTTATGGAGGTGATGAACAAGCAGTCATCACTGGCTTTGCGTGGCATTACACCAGAGACCTTGCTGGTTATCCGGTCAAGGTTTTTGTTGGACTGGTTCAATGATTCAGCTGGAAAATATCCATTCAAGCTGTTTGACCATCTTCAATACATGATGCGTGAAGGCATGTTTGAGGCCTACAACCAATGGCTTTTTGGTCAATCTATCGATGCGAGTGCTTACCAAAACTGGACAAGGACGCATGAGGAGCAATATCTGTTGTTTTCGAATTACCAGCGCAACAAGTTGTTCCGCATGCCGCCGTCACAACATTATTTCTAGTCCTCTACGGCATAGATGCGCTCAATTGCATCCGCATATTTTTCCATGATGACCTTGCGCTTCAGTTTCAATGTTGGCGTAAGTTCTCCTCCATTGATGGTCCATTCTGCATTGATCAATTCAAATTTCTTGACTTGCTCAACAGGGTTGAAATGCTGGTTGTATTTTTCAACAATCGACTTGTAATGCTCGATCACTTTTGGATTGTCCAGTATTTTTTCAGGAGATGAAACATCAATACCATGCTTCCTGCTCCAAGACAGCAAATTGCCCATGGTGGGTACAATCAGGGCCGCAGTGAATTTTCTTTCGGCACCTACCACCATCATTTGTTCAATAAAGGGCGATTCTTTCATCTTGTTCTCAATGGGCTGTGGTGCAACATATTTTCCGCCACTGGTCTTGAAAATTTCTTTTTTCCTGTCGGTGATTTTCAAAAAGTTTCCTTCTACCCATACGCCAATATCCCCGGTATGGAACCATCCTTCACTGTCAATGCATTCTGCTGTAAGGTCTGGGCGTTTGTAGTATCCCATCATCACGTTGGAACCTTTGCAGCAAATTTCTCCATCCTCCGCTAGTTTCACTTCAACATTCCTGATCACATTGCCCACCGTACCAAACCTTCTGCCGAAGGATTCGTAGCGGTTGACACTGATCACTGGTGAGGTTTCGGTAAGACCATAGCCTTCCATCACCACAAGTTTGGCAGCGGTGAAAACCCTTAACAGCCTTACCTGGCAGGCAGCTGCGCCAGTAACAATGGCCCTTACATTTCCTCCCAAGGCCTCGCGCCATTTGGAGAAAATCAGTTTGTTGGCAATGGCGAGTTGCAGGTTATACCCTATGCCTTGGTTTTTGTCTACTTCATACTTGTTGCCCACTGAAACGGCCCAGAAAAACAGTTTCTTTTTGATGCCAGTCAGCTCCTTGCCTTTGTTGATGATTCTTTCATACACTTTTTCCAGAAGTCTGGGTACTGTTGAGAAAAGACTTGGTTTGACTTCCCTTAAGTTATCACCAACAGTATCCAGGCTTTCCGCGTAGTATACTGAAACACCCCTGTACATGTAGACATAAGTAATGACCCTTTCAAAAATATGGTTCANGGGAAGAAAACTCAGTGACCTGTCACTTGGCCCGCAGATGGGCTCAAGCAGCTCTTCCACGTTCATGATGTTATCGAGGATGTTGTGGTGGCTCAGCATTACACCCTTTGGGAAACCAGTTGTGCCTGAGGTATAAAGAATGGTAGCCAATTCTTTCGGATTTACCCTTGCCTTGGATGCTTTCAGGGTATTTTGGTCTTCAGCATTGCCAACGTGCAGCAGTTCTTTCCAATAGAGTGCTTCCTGTATTGGATTGAAGGTATAAACTGCTTGCACTGAAGGAGTTTTGGAACGGATGGATTGGACCTTGCTGTACAATTCCTGATCGCTTACAAAAACCAGTTTTATTGCAGCATCATTCAGGATAAATTCAAGTTCATTGACATTGATGGTAGGATAAATGGGTGTGAGTACAGCCCCTGTTTGTTGTACGGCAAGATCGAGGATTATCCACTCAGGTCTGTTGTTGCTGAGGATGGCAATCTTGTCTCTTCCCTCGATGGTTCCATCCTGGTATCCCACTCCTGCACGCATGAGGCCCATGCTCAGGCTATCCACCAATTGCTGGATTTCAGCAGTGCTGTATTTTCTCCAAATGCCATCCTCTTTGGCGGCAAACATATCTTCCTTTGGAAACTTTTGAAGCTGCCACTCAAGGCAGTCAAACAATCTGGTAGGGGTCATAAATGGCAAGTTTTGGCTTGATCAAAGATATTTGTACATGCTAATATCTGCACTTGTGTTTATCGAATCATTGACATTGGCACTTCTTTTTTCAACAGGTTTTTGTAAATGAAAGCATTGTTTTCATTGGATGAGTGAAACTGTTGGTTTCCTCCCCATCCATGCCTTCCACCAGGGTAGAGCATGAATTCAAAATGCTTTTTCGAATCTTGCAATTTCTTCACCAGTTGAAGGCTGTTTTGCATGTGCACATTGTCGTCCATGGTGCCATGATAGATCCTGAGCAATCCCTTGTATTTATCTGCATAGGTCATAACAGCACCTGCTGAATAACCCTGAGGATTCTCTGCTGGTGTGTCCATGAACCTTTCGGTGTAGTGAGAATCGTACAATTTCCAATCAGTCACACTTCCGCCTGCAAGTCCATGGGTAAAGTATCCTGCTCCTGCAGTCAATGCCATGCAGGTCATGTAACCGCCATAGCTGAATCCTGCAATCCCCACACGGGTCGAATCGGCGCCATGTGTCCGCAACCATTTTACAATGGTGATCCAGTCTTTCAGTTCCCAGTTGCCCAGGTTACGGTGCATGTAGTTGATACCATTCTTGCCAAATTGTCCACTGGCCCGATGGTCCATGGCTACCTGGATCAGTCCTTCTTTGGCCCACCATTGGGTTTGTCCGTTGAACTGCCAGCCATCACGAACAGTGCCGGCATTGGGTCCACCATAAATATTGATCATGACAGGATATTGTTTGGCAGGATCAAAATTGAGTGGCCAGGTGATGCGAATGGGAAGCTGGAAAAGACCATCTTCAGAAGGGATCCTCAGGATCTCGGTTTTGGCCATGGCATAGGCATCAAAATCTGGTCCTTTGCTGTCTCCCAGTTCAAGGATCACCTTGCCCTTGTTGTTCACCAGGGCCAGCCTGTCTGGAGTTGATGCATTGGAATAACGGGTGGTGAAATAGCTTCCGTTGGGCGACAGGTCGGTGGCATGGGTATAGTCACCAAAGGTCAAACGCATTTGGTTTTTGCCATCAAAGTCAACACGGTAAAGGTCTGTGCGCACAGAGTTCTGTTGCCTTGACGTGAAATAAATGATGTTTTTTATTTCGTCTATGTACTGAACAGCCGTGCTCCAGTTGGGTCCGNTGGTGATTTGGTTTTTGAGTGTACCATCACTGTTGTGGAGGTAGAGCTGGTCCCATCCATCCTTGTCACTCTGGAGAATGAATCCATTGTTGTTGCCAAGAAAACTGATGCGTCCNCCCTGGTCNTCAAGGTCAATCCATGTTTTTTGTTTTTCNTTGTANACCTCTTTTTTNCTGCCATTGGAGGGATTGACAGCATAAATGATGAGGTTGTCCTGACCGCGGTTCATCCACTGGATCAACAAGGTTTTTGCATCTGGCGTCCAGTAAGGCATNCCAAAATACTGGTCTTCATTTTCATTGAAATCAGCCCAAGTCAACTGGCCTCCATCTACAGGCGTAATGCCAATGCGAACGGTTGGATTGGGATCTCCAGCCTTTGGATAACGGGTGTTTTCTGAATACCCATGTTGCCCGCTTTCACTGTAGATGGGGAATAGGGGAACCTTGGTATCATCCATGCGCATGAACACAATCTGCTTGCTGTCGGGGCTCCACCAATAAGACTTGTAGCGGGTGGGTCTTCCGAGAATCTCTTCAAAATAAACCCAGCTGGCATAACCATTCAGGATAAGATCTGTACCATCATGGGTGATGCGGTATTCTTTTCCTGAGGCAATGTTGATGGTATAGAGATCGTTTTTCCTGGTGAAGGCGACCCATGCCCTGTCTGGAGAAAGCGTAGGATTCACCTCTGTTTCAGGTGTTTTTGTCAACTGTTTTGTGGGTTGGTCCGGTATGGAAACAAATACATCATTGTCTCTCAGGCTTACGCTAACCCCGGGGCCAGAATTTGTTTTCAACAGGTCGGCTGATGATGGGGTCAGTTTGCCTGTTTTGCAATCCAACAGAAAAACTTTCATGGCAGAATCCTGGTGCTCTTTTTTGTTGATCAGCAACCTTGAATCGTCTACCCATCCCAATACACGGGGAAGTTGGGTGGTGATGTTGGCCGCCCCTCCACGGAGCATCTGTTGTTCGGTCAATTCTTTTTTCTGGGCACTAACGCCCAAAGCAAGCAAGGTGGTTATGGATAGAAGCAGTAGTTTCATTGTATTGTTTTTTGTTATGATCAGTCCCTATAATTCAGTGCTGGCTTTCTTGTTCCCAGCAAGGCTTCGTATTTGTAATCGCCTTTCATTTTGAGGAATTCATCTTTTGATCGTTGGATCAATGCAGGATTGGTGAAAAGATCAATGGCTGTCAACGCCATGGTTTTTGCAGCAACCAGCATTCCTTTGGTGCCGATCTCAGTTCCGCCACAGGCAACAGCTTGCCAGCTGTGTGCAGGTGTTCCCGGGGCCCAGGTTGCAGCGCGCAGTCCAACGGTAGGCAATGCATAGCTGACATCTCCCACATCGGTTGATCCGCCACCTGCATCCATTTCAATTTTCAAGGGCTTGATGCTGTCTGCAGATTCAACAGCAGGAAACTTGAAGGTAAAAGAGGACTGTATTTTTCTGGCAAAAGCTTTTTCTTCTTCAGTGTATTTTACACCACCTACTTTTTCCAGGTTGGTTTGCATGGCCTCGCCCAATGTCCTGTTCAGCAAGAGGTCGTGTGTGCCACCAATTACCTCATAGTCCATTTTGGTTTCAGTGCCCATGGCTGCTGCTTTTGCTGCAGTAACCACGCGATCGAAAATCTGTTTTACCTGATCACGCTTGGGATGGCGAACGTAGTAATAGACTTCAGCAAAATCAGGTACCACATTGGGTGCTTTTCCACCATTGGTGATGACATAATGAATCCTGGTTTCCTGCGGAACATGTTCACGCATCATGTTCACCATGTGGTTCATGGCTTCAACAGCATCAAGAGACGAACGTCCGCGGTCTGGTGCACCAGCTGCGTGAGCAGAGAGCCCATAGAACCTGAATTTGGCAGAGCTGTTGGCAAGTGCACTGGTCATGGTAACACCATTGCCATCACCTGGATGCCAGTGGATGGCCACGTCTACATTGTTGAACAAGCCGGCCCTCACCATGTATACTTTTCCTGACCCACCTTCTTCAGCAGGGCAGCCATAGACCTTGATGGTGCCTGTAATTTTTTTCTCTTCAATGAGTTTTTTGATGGACACACCTGCCGCAACAGATGCTGCGCCAAAAAGGTGGTGTCCGCAACCATGTCCTCCGGCTTTTCCATCAATCCCTTTTTTCTCAGGAACGGCTTGCTGGGCAAGTCCTGGTAATGCATCAAACTCAGCCAGGATGCCGATTACGGGCTGGCCGCTGCCATAAGTGGCAACAAAAGCTGTGGGAATATCTGCCACGCCAGCCTCAACGGTGAAGCCTTCTTTTTTCAAAGTTTCTTGCAGCAGTGCACTGCTCTTGACCTCTTTGTATCCCAGTTCTGCATTGTCCCAGATCTGGAGAGCAATGTTTTTGTATGCAGGATAGCTCGACTCAAGAGAGGCAAGGGTTGCTGATTTCAGGGGTTCATTGGACGGCGCAACAACAGTCTTTTTTTTCTGTGCCATTGCATGGAAGACTCCTGCAAACAGCAGACCGCCAGCGAGCAGTAACATTCTTTTCATTACTTCTATTTAAGTACACAATTTAACTGCTTATCCTTACATTTATGTAACAGTCCAACTGTTTTTTACCCCAACCAGTTTTTCAAAGAGCAAAAAGAATTTTCATGCGCAGAATTTCACCGGTTTACATTGTTTCCTATGTTTTTTTCTTGCTTTCATTTGCGTTGTTTGCATCCGCTCAATTGCGCGATAATGCAGGTACAGCAAGGGTTGCATCGTTCAAATTGCAGCAGCAGCTCAACGCAGCTTCTCCATACAAAAACCTGCAATGGAGAAATGTTGGTCCGGATCTTATCAGCGGACGGGTTACTGAAGTGGCTGGTATTCCCGGCAACAAGAACATCATCTTTGCCTCGTTTGCAACCGGCGGGTTTTGGAAGACGGTTGATGCCGGAGAAAACTGGACACCCTTGACAGACCAGTTGGGAACACTGTCCATCGGTGCCTTTGCATTGGCCCCATCCAATCCCGATATCATCTATCTTGGCACAGGTGAGTCCAATATTTTCAGGGCATCATTGCCAGGCATGGGAGCGTACAAATCAACCGATGGCGGCAAGACCTGGACAGCTATCGGTCTCACCAACACTGGCACAATTGCCAGGATACTGGTGCATCCTAAAAACCCTGATGTGGCCTATGTTGCAGCGGGCGGAAACGAGTGGAGTTACAACATCAACAGGGGTGTTTACAAAACAACCGATGGTGGAAAATCATGGAGCAAGATTTTGGGAAATGATGAAAAAACAGGTGCCATCGATCTGGTGATGGATCCTACAAATCCAGACCTGATCATTGCTTCCACCTGGAACCGCATCCGCAGGAGATGGAGCGATCCTGTTCCTGAAGATGGCGATTATTTGTATAAAACTATTGATGGTGGCAAAACCTGGAACAAGCTTACCAATGGTTTGCCTGAGACAAAATATAC
>JGI25921J50272_10000299_pt1 | contig 16147 bp, 10 predicted proteins | sample LauGreSu1BDMLBSD_2_FD_50272 | JGI IMG/M metagenome (IMG submission 50272) | reverse complement strand
GAATTGGAAAAATTGGGAAATAAAATCCCCAAAGCACCTGCCAAATCACTAGATGAATATATTTTGGAAAGAATGATCAGACCTTTTGATGCACAGGAATCATATCTACGATATATCAGAAAGAAAATCGATCTGGAATTGATCAATGATTCGGGTTATACTGTTCTTCTCGATGCAATGTATGGTGCAGGACAGAATATTCTTCCGAAGGTATTGAATAATGTCACTGAATTGCATGCAGAGGTCAATCCTACATTCGGTGAAGTAAAACATCCCGAGCCGATCCCGCATAATCTTCATGAATTCTTAGATATCATGAAAACAGGTAAATATGATGTGGGCATTGCAACAGATGGAGATGCTGACAGACTTGGTGCAGCGGATAATGAAGGGAATTTTGTGGATTCACAAAAGCTATTCATTCTTTTACTTAAGTATATGTGGGAAGTGAAGAAAAAGCGTGGTGCAGTTGTAAAAACAGTATCTGTCACTTCCATGATTGAAAAGTATTGCGCAAAGCATTCAATTCCAATACATGAAACACCTGTTGGTTTTAAATATGTTGCCAAACTCATGAATGAGGAGAAAATCATAGTTGGTGGAGAAGAATCCGGTGGTCTTGGTACGATGCTTCATATCCCTGAACGAGATGGTATCTTCAATGCACTCCTCTTGATTGAAATGATGGCGACTCGCAAAAAGACTTTGCGTGAGTTATGTGATGAATTGGATGAAGAGTTTGGTCCTCATAGATATATGCGCAAAGATGTTCATGTAACGCTCCAACAGAAGAAAGCAATTTTGGCGGCCTGTGCCAAAGGTCCCGCAAAGATTGGAAGATTTCCCGTTATCGGTTCCAATACAAAAGANGGTTATAAATTTTTCATTGAAAATGGCTGGCTTTTGATTCGAGCATCTGGTACAGAACCTCTTATCCGATTTTATGCTGAAGCTGAATCAATGGGGAAAGTAAATGAGNTATTGGAAGAAGGCATAAAATTAAGCTGAAGTAGTAGGATATTCCAATATGAAAAAACAGAAAACCGATCTTGAACGATATCTTGTGCAACAACAAGAAATCTTTGGATCGGTTTTGTTTATTGATGCACAAAAAACAATTGTTTCTCCCGAACAATCCACAGAATCAGAGAAGTCAATCATGAGCATAAATACCGCATGGCAATCAGCAGAAACACTTCCTATTTTGCATGATCATATTCATACATGCATGGAATGTCGATTGGGAAATACTCGAAATTCATTTGTCTTTGGATCGGGAAATCCTAATGCTGATATTTTGATCATCGGTGAAGCACCGGGTGCTGATGAAGATGCGCAAGGTTTGCCATTTGTTGGTGCGGCCGGGAAGCTTCTCACGAAGATACTAGAAGCAATTAATCTCTCAAGAGATGAGGTGTATATTGCCAATATCATCAAATGTCGTCCACCCGAAAACAGAAGACCCGAGAAAGATGAAATTGCGCAATGCGAACCCTATCTGCAAAAGCAAATTGAAATCATAAAACCTGCATTCATTTTGGCTCTTGGACTCACAGCTGTAAATACTCTTTTCAAGAAGAATCATCAAATGCAGGATATCAGAGGAAAAGTGATGAATTATCACGGCGTATCTCTTCTTGCAACCTATCATCCTGCTGCTTTGCTTCGCAATCCCAATTGGAAAAAACCCGCATGGGAAGATGTGCAATTATTGCGCTCCATGTATGATGAATGGAAGAAAAGTCAGTGAAGCACAATGTTGAACACAAATCAAAAAGCCGATAAAGTGAATCAATCCAGTACATGAAATTTGAAAATATAGATAGGTTTTCATTAGACAACATGTATCATCAATCAATTGCAATTATTGATAGCATATCATGAATGATCTTATTCTTGAAGCAGAAGTTACTTTTACAAAGTACATTAGAACATATCAGTATCAGGTAGCAGAAGAGTTTATAATTTCTTTTGTCCAATCAGTTGACTGGAAAGATTATGAGGTAAATGTATTCTGTACATTTTTGCTCTATCAATATGAAGCATGTTATAAGCAGTCATATTATAGCAAATCATCTCATGTTGCAGAAAAATTAGAACATTTGTTGCAAGAGAATGAACAATCGATTTCTGAAGTGAATATTGGAAAAATTCACTTGGCGATTGCACAAACTCAAATGATTTCAATGAATGTTGAAGGTGCTGAACTATCAGTCAATAAAGCACTTGAAAAGTTTAAAAATGAGTCTGATTTGGTCTACAGAGCAAGTGTGCTCTATACAAAGGGTTCTCTATATAAGATTAAAGGGGAATATCAACAAGCTCTTTCGGTATATTCAGATGCATTACATGAGTTGAATGGAAGTACTGAGTTTACATTGATGGCTAATGGACATGTTTTCATCGGCATGTTGAATTTTGATCAGTCTCTTTTTGATAAAGCCTTCTCAATGTATGTAAAAGCACTTTCATTGTATGAAAAGGAGGGTAATCTCTATGGTAAGTCTGCCGTACTCATAAATCTTGGGAATATCTATAGAAGATTATCAGATAATCAAAAGGCATTGGAGTATTATCAACAAAGTTTAGAGCTCAATCAGCAGTTGGATCGAAAAAGTGGAATTGCTAATGTCTATGCAAGTATGGGAAATATATATTTTCATTTGGATGACTTTGAAAAAGCAGCACTCTATTACCGAAATTCCATTGAAATGTATGAAGTGCTTGGAAATAAATCAGCCCTTTACTCAATCTATAATAATGTGGGCTCGACATATTTGATGAATAAACAATATGATCAAGCCATAGAGTATTATAATAAGGCTTTTGAGCGCTATAGAAATACGGGTAATTATACTGAAGAATTATACTATTATGTTAACCTGGGGCAATTGTATCTCAAACAAGAGAATTATTCTTTAGCCAAGGAGTATAATGAAAGAGGATTGCAGCTCAGTAAGGAAAAGGGTGATCAGGATAGATTGCATGAATTCCTAAGCTCGCTTGGTATTATCTACTTTCATGAATCAGTGTCGGATGCTGAAACAGCAACTTCTATTTCATTTGTGGAACAAGCATATGCATATACTGTGCAAGCCAATATGAAATTTGAGCAAGCTACGCATGCTAACAGATTGTCTGACATGTATTCAAAGATGAAAGATTGGGAATCCGCATTTACTTATCATAAAATATTTCATGATCTTGAAGCGGAGATTCATAGTTCAGATATCCGAAAGCATGCAGAAATCATGGAGCATAATCGGAAAATATTAGAGGCTGAACAACATCAACAAAGTGAATTATCAGCATTGCGAGAACATTCCAGATTGTTGCATGACATTCTACCTTCAACTATTGCAGAGAGAATAATTGCAGGAGAAAAGACAATTGCTGAAGAAACTGCATCTGTTAGTATTTTCTTTTCTGACATCGTTGGATTTACTTCAATAGCTGAATCAATTTCACCATCTGCATTGGTTCGAAATCTCAATAAATTGTTTTCTATAATTGATAATCTAGCAGATAAGCACGGTATTGAGAAGATAAAGACAATAGGTGACTCATATATGGCCGTTTGTGGTATACCTGAACATAAGCATGATCACGCGATTCGCATGGCAGAGTTTGCCAAAGAAGTCATGAGATTTTCAGAATCTTTCAATTTTGAAGATAGAGCCATTGAGTTAAGAATAGGTATCCACTCAGGACCCGCAGTTGCAGGAGTGATTGGACTAAACAGATATTCGTACGATTTATGGGGTGATTCTGTAAATATTGCGAGCAGATTGGAGAGTACTGGAATGCCTGGAAAAATTCAAGTAAGTGAATCATTCGTATCAGAATTATCAAATCAATCCAAGGGTGGATTTATTACTTCTTATAGAGGGGAAACAGAAATGAAGGGCAAAGGAACCATGAAGACTTATACTCTTTTGTAAGAGGTCAAACGAAAAAAAACCGATACTTGAGTATCGGTTTTTTTGTGTGCAGGAGGTGGGACTCGAACCCACACGGATTTAAGGTCCACTGGATTTTGAGTCCAGCGCGTCTGCCATTTCGCCACTCCTGCGAGTGGGAAGACAAAAATAAGAAATTTGCCCAAATTCCCAAGCATGAAGTTTCTTCTTAATGACTAATCAATATTGGGTATTGACCAATCATGTTACCATTGGAAGAAAGCATGAGTGAGTATGCACCGGAATAGAGATTCCTCACATCAAGGAAGAGGTAAAATCCTCTTTGTTCGGCTGAATAGGACATTCTATCGATTTCATTACCGATGACATCAAACAGTCTCCATTCCAATTCTTTTGCTTCGGGAATTGTGATTGTCACAAATTCTTTGGCCGGAAGAGGAAAAACTGATTTACCAATTTGACGATCTTCTGTAATATTAGTGCTTCGTCCAATGCTGATATCATCAATCCACCAACCATCTGCTTGGAAAGATGCTCCTGAGAAGAATCGCAATCGGAATAATGTGGTGTCAGATTGAGGCGTGAAGAGAATTTGTTCAGGTTTCCAGTCATCGGCATTGGTGATGCTGTCTTGCCATGGAGCGAACATTGTGGAATTATATCGGCCAATTGCGGACCAATTCTTTCCCCAATCATGTGAAAGTTCAACCAATGCGGAATCTGTAGGGTCCACAAGTGCGGCATGCATGAATCGCATGGCATGCTCTGTTTGTGGTAGCGTTTTCACCGGCATCAGGATAAATGTGTCTCTCGCATTTCTCACATATTGTCCGCTGGGTGATTCAGTCAATGCATTCGAACCGCTGAATGCAAAAACGGAACTCGTGGAAAATCTGCCGGAAGTATAATATGCACGAAGTGGATCTGCATCAAAGTACTCGGAATAGGAAGACTCTATCTTGCCTCCAAATACCAAACTTCTTGGCGTTCTTGCACTTTCATATTTGGCTTGATCGGTAAGACTCAATGAATATTCATACCAGCCTTCAATCGGCAAGGTATCATTGAAGGATTTAATCAAACCTGTATCCGCAATTGAAATTGAATATTCTCTGATCTTACCTCCATCTCTGAAAAGTGATACTGCATTTGGATTGATGAATGGAGTTATGGAATCTGCTCTGAAGCTCGGAATGCGGATTGACAATGATATAATATTCAAATCACCGATTGTCTTTGCAGAGATAAGATTCGGCATTTGAGGAAGTTTAGCGCCACCTGCAGTTGCCTTTACTTCACGGATTGCACTTGTATCAATGCCTGCCACAACGCGAATGCCATATGTATATGTTCTAAATGCGGTTACTGTGACATCATTATAAGTTTCCAAATCACCGGCCACTTCAGTAAGAAATGCATTGTTTCTATACAGCACATACTTGATCGGTGCATCCAATGGCTGATCAAATACTCTTGCTTTTGGGGCTTTCCAGAATAATCGAATCGANGTTGTATCAGTGGAAGAAGGTCTTGCAGTGAATGGATATGCTGGTTGAGGAATGCGCGTATTCACGATTGATGTATATGCATCATTATCAATTTTGGTCGTTCCTGCATTGCGCATGTCAACCCATGATGGATAAATGATGCCATCATACATTGCACAACCGCTATAATCACCGGCAAAGACATTATTCCGAAAAGGATTATTTCTCAAATCGCTTTGTGCCTCTGAAGCCCTGCGATCCATCCATGTATTCCCACCATCCCTTGAATAACTTACATAACAATTCGTGATGATATTGTTTGGATCATCTCGGGAATCAAGATACATGATGCTCAAATCCCCATTCGTGGGATCAATTGCAATCCAATGCCAAAATTGATCATTGGTTTCAGTTGAATGTACCGTGATTGGCTTTGACCAAGTTTCCCCTTTATCAGTGGAACGGGAGAAATACACATTAGGAATGCTATCGGCAGACCATGACAGATAGAGCCAGCCTCTTCGTGGACCATTCGTCAAATCGCATGTCAATGAAGGATATGCCTCAGCTCGCACTCCTCCCTTGACTGTATGTCGCACGCCCTCATCCAGTGCTTTTGCTTTCCCGAATGAACGATAGGTTTGAATCAAACGAGGTGAAGTGAAAGTATTGCCACCATCCATGGATTTAGCAAAGCCAATGCTGGATTTTGGGCCATAATTCCATACTGTATAGACTTCTCCTTCAGGACCCGTAACAGTCAATGGAAAACTCTGTCCAAATGTTGTGTCTTCGGAAATGCCGGGTACTCGATCGCTCACTGGAACGGGCACAGACCAAGTACTTCCTTTGTCTGTTGAATATACATTAACGATTTGAGTGGACGAATCACGATTGATCACACGCTTCCAAGGAATATAGAGTCTGTCCACATAGGGAGAAGTCGGTGAATTATCAGCCCAGATATAATATTTGTCTTCGAAAGTGGAATCAGGAGTTTGCTCTCCCAAGTGCTGAATGACCGGAATGTGTTTTGTCCATGTCACTCCACCATCGGTCGTTCTCGCAAAGAATACACCATTTTCCGGTGATGCTTTGCTTCTGTCTCCAAATCCACCATAGACCAAATAACCCGTTCCATCGCGACTGAAAGCCACCGATGGATCATTGCTTGAAGTGGTCATTTTGGGTGGTTTTCCAAGATTCACATTCTTCCATGTTCTGCCTCCATCCATCGAATAATACACCCAAGCCGATGAACTTGCGCGATAGTCAACAGCAGATCCGATAAGATTCATCGGATTTTTGGGATTCACTGCTATTGAAGATTCATTCTGCACAGGCAATTGATCGGTTTCGGCGGTGATCATATTGACATCATCGAAGAAACTAGGATTGGTGAGTGAATTCGTAATCATCGGAATCATTGGTGTGAGGGGAATCTCTCTGCCGATATCAGGTGTTGGATGCGCTGATTCCATATATCTTCGAAGAGCATCTCCCGCCTTTTTGACTTCAATCGAGAGATCGCTCTGAGCCTGAAGTTCAAATGAAAGTATCGTGAAACAGGAAAATGCGAAAAGGAGTGTATACAAGTATTTCATGAGCATAAATGTAATGTTGAATTGATTATGCAAAACTATGTTTTTCAGACTCATGCAAAAGCACGAAATTTATGGGAATATACACATAATCATCATGGAAAACCATCATGCAAACACTAGGAAAATCAAGTAATTTTTTGGCAATTGAAAGTGCTTATTCGAATCTTGAGAAATCTTCCGTAGCCATTGTGTCAGCTCCTTATGAGCATACCGTGAGTTATGGCGGTGGAGCGGGTAAAGGACCCAAAGCAATTCTCGATGCAAGTGCTTATGTGGAATTCTATGATGATGAATTCAATCGTGAATTATGTTTTGATATCGGCATTGCCACCATGAAACCCATTGTATTTGGAAAATCTGTTCATGAAAAAGCATTGAANATCATCGAAAAGCAAGTNGAAGAACTTTTGGAGAAAGGGAAATTCGTGGTCACTTTGGGTGGAGAACATACAATCTCAACTGCCCCAATCAAAGCGCATTTCAAGAAATATCCCAAGATGTCTGTTCTTCATTTTGATGCGCATTCGGATTTACGCGATACATATGAAGGTACTCCATATTCGCATGCATGCTTTATGTCCAGAGTTTGTGAATTCATGAAACCCAAATCCATCACTCAAGTCGGGATTCGTGCGCAATGCAAAGAAGAAGCGGAATTCATCAAGAAGAAAGGTGTGAACACATTTTATGCTTCAGCAATTAGAAGAGGAATTCATGGCAAGAATTGGCAAAAATCAGTGATTGATTCTCTGTCAAAGGATGTATATGTCACATTCGATGTCGATTATTTCGATCCATCGATCATGCCTTCCACCGGGACACCCGAACCGGATGGTTTTCTCTATTCAGAAACACTTGATGTTTTTCGTGAATTGATCAAATCAGGAAGAAGGATCATTGGTTTTGATATTGTTGAACTTGCCCCTGAGAAAAAAGTGAATCATCCGGATTTGACCACAGCGAGATTGCTGTATAAAATGCTGAATTATGCATTTNCCAAAAAGTAATTAGGTTGTTTTTTTGAGTTCGAGTGTTTGACCGTCGAATATGGCATAAGTGGCAGGGAAGGAAAGCCAATGTCCTAGATTGACATATAAACCTTTGCCGAATGAAGTGACTTCAGCTTTGTGTTTATGACCCATGATGACAAAATCAAACTGTTCATTCTGAATCTTCTTTTCGGCAAAATCTCGCAATCCATCACCGATTGATTGCTCTCCAAATTCTTTGGCATCGGTATGCATTCTGCTTCCGCGAGAAGCCCATGAAGCTATGCCAATGCCGATATCGGGATGAATCCAACGGAAAAGTGTCTTGCTGATCGGACTACGCAGAATTTTTTTGAGTATGAGGTATCCGGTATCATTATACGCTTTGCCATCTCCATGCGCGAGATAAAAACGCTTTCCGGAAATATCGCAAGTGATATCGTCTTCAAATACAGTGATTCCAAACTCTTCCTTGAAAAATGAGACATGTCCGAAATCATGATTACCCATCAGATAGGTCACGGATTTCCCTCGACTTGTCCAATGTTTCAATTCCGCAAGTGTTCTGTAAAATTGTTTTGGAATGACTGTTGAATATTCGAACCAAAAATCAAAGAGATCTCCAATGATATAGAGAGATTCGCAGTCATTCTCAATGGATCGAAGAAAAGCTATGAAAGCTGTTTCGCGCTCCATTTGTTGTTCTGCTGAACCTAAGCCAAGATGTATGTCTGAAATGAAATAGATCATTCTATCATCAAGAAATCGGAAGATATATGCATGTTCAAACCATGAAACTACGAATTAAATGGGAATACTTCATTGCGGTCTTTCTGTGCTCGGTCTTCATTCTTGAAGCACAGGATCGCAAATGTGGTGGAGAAATGCTGCTTGATGGATCTGAACCATTGATTTCTATCGGATTGGATACAACGGGACATTGGTGGGCCATAACTTCACCTTTCTCAAGAAGATATGCAGTGACAATTGATGGAAAGAAGGGAATGGATGTGGATTCATTGAAAGCGCCAATATTCTCTCCGGATGGTCAATATTTTGCATATCCAATGCAGAAAAATGGCATTTGGTCAATCATGACTAATGACTCGATCATTCCACTTGGAGCAGGCATTCCGGGATATATTGGTTTTTCAAGATATGGCATTCTGGCTTATACTGTCATTGATGGTCAAAGTGAAACAATGCATATCCTTCGAGAAGAAGGCCTGTTTACACAGGTGCTCATAAATCGCATTGGTGACATTGCTTTGAGTTTTGATGGCAATCAATGGGCATATCGTTCTCGAAGAGCCGGTGGAATTGCACTCATGGTGAATGATGAAGAAGTCGGCAGATTTGAGGAGTGCTTGCTGGCAGGATTTATGCTCGACAATACTTTTATATATGCGGGTAAGCAGGGAGATTTATGGCGAGTGAACAAGAATGATGAAGAGATGCTATCAGCACAATACCTGAAATTTCTTCAAGTAAATCAATCGGGTAATTGTTTCGCATGTGCATATGGAAATGGCACAAGATCGACAGGATATTTGTACTCAGATGACTTCATCAAACCACTCGAGACTCAATCATATGATCGCATTGATGATCTTGTCATACATCCTTTTGAACCTATGATTGGATTNACTGCATTCAAAGCGGGGATGAATGTCATTGTGATGAATACGGCGGAATATGATGCAGGAATCAATGTTGGACCGATCAGATTCACGCATGATGGACAGGAAGTCTATCTCTGCGGGGATTCACAGCAAGATCCATTCATTATCGTGAATGGTCAAAAATTCATGCAGAAAAATGCATTGGACATCAATAGATTCTATGCGATGTCGCCCAAAAGTGGAACATTCGCTTATGCCACTTCTTCTGCGATGATCATGCAGAGAATGAGCGATGGATTTACTTTTGCAGGAATGATGGCGGATTATGTCACAGCCCCGATATTCAATCATAGAACAAATGCCTATGAATCACTGGGAGTGGTCAATAATCGATTATTTCTGATGTATTGCAAGCCATAAAAAAAGGCCCCGAAATTTCGGGGCCTGAATCAATTCATTCGATTTTCTTTGAAATTTTCCGTTTCCGGATCCAGAATCAGTCTTTTCAATATTGCCATGATCTCATTGTCAAGAATTCCATTTGAATTCCAGAAGTGAACTTCATTTGTCACGCCTTCTTCATATCCGGAAATTCCGCATACAAGAGAAACTTGGGTCAAATCCTCTGCCAATTCACGAACCTTGAATTCATATTTCACTCTACCTGCCATCCAAGTGCCACCGCGAATGACTGGAAGTCGACCATATCTCTCTAATACTTTATAGGTTGTGTCCGAACCGCCTGCGAATACTCTGAAGTCTGAACGGATGAAACCTCGATAGAGTCCAGTTTTTTCATCCATCTTTGGATCACGTGTTGAAGGATCTGAAAAAGTTCCTAATTCATAGAATGATCTTTTGATGCCCTTCCACACGGTTCTGATCGATGCTTTCAAAGTGTCTTGAGTTGTGATTTGTGGTAAATCTTCCTCGAATTGTGCATGAAGCGTGGTAACATTCAGCATGCAGGAAGCGCATGTCATGATGAGAGCTATGAGAATATGTTTCATGTCATTGCAAAGATTTGTGGATAAAGATCAAGAACCGGTCAAACGCACAGATACAACTTTCGAGACTCCTTCTTCTTCCTGTGTCACGCCATAGAGCGTATCGGCGGCTTCCATGGTTTTCTTATTATGTGTGATCATCAGGAATTGAGTCTTTTCACTGAAACTCTTGATGAGTTGCAAATAGCGATCGATATTCGCATCGTCGAGAGGTGCATCAACCTCGTCCAAAATACAAAATGGACTTGGTTTGACAAGATAGATCGCAAAGAGTAATGCAATCGCAGTGAGAGTCTTCTCACCTGCAGAAAGCAATTCTATGGATTGTGGTCTTTTTCCCGGTGGCTTCGCGGTAATCTCAATGGAACATTCCAATGGATCACCCTCACCTAGATGAATCTCTGCTTCTCCGCGACCGCTGAACAATGTAGCAAAGAGATCTTTGAAATGTCCTCTAATCTGCTCGAATGTATCATTGAAACGCTGCTGAGCGGTTTGATTGATTTCATCCATTGTTGCCTGCAAAGACTCTTCCGCTTGAGATAAATCGGCAAGCTGACTCTTCAGGAATTCGAGACGCTCATGTTCTTTTTCGTATTCTTCCAATGCAAGGAAATTGACATTGCCAAGATTTTGCAATCGATTGGACAATTTTCTCGCTTTCTCTTTTTCGATGAGTTCATCGAAATCTTGGGGTAATGTCCAAGATTCAGGAAGATTGGAAAAATCAATGTTAGGATACTGCTCTTCAATTTTCTCGAGAATACGCTTGAATTCAATTTGAGCATGTTGAAGACTCAGTTCAGTGGCATGCACTTGCTCGGTGATTGCATGTTCGAGAGTGCGAATTTCACCTTCGATATTGCGTACTTGTTGTCTTCTTTCTTTGAAATCACGCGCTTTGTCTTGTCTTTGTGAAATTGCTTCTTGCAAACTCTTCACGCGTTCTTCTTCTTCGACCAAATCAGATGCAACGGCATTCATTGAAGATTCGAGCATGGCCTGTTCATTGCCTGCTCTTTCCTGTTCATCTTTGAGATATTGCAATTGCTCGGTTTTCTGAGAAATGATTTCTTCCAATCGACGAATCTCGGAAGATACAGATCTTTCCTCACCTCGCTTTTGCACAAGTGCGATTTCTGATTGTCTGAAAGCATTCTCGGAATTGATCAATTGATTGTCTGTTTCTTGAATGCGCGTCAAAATGGCTTTTTTGAGTTCATCGGCTTCAAAGCGTTTTGAATTGACATCATCCATCGCTTCATTCAAACTTGTATTACTACCTTTGAATTCGGTCAACTCCGAATGAAGATTACTCAATGTGATATCTTGTTTTTCTCTTGCGGATTCAAGTGCCTCTTTACGATAACGCAACTTGGATAATCCCTGCTCGAACAGATTGCGATCAAATTCAGCTTTGCGAACCTGTTCTGTCAACTTCTTGATATCGATGGCATCATGATTTGCTTTTGTGGAAGTAATCTCAGCATTCAATGCATCAATGTCTTTTGTTAAAGCATCTAATGCTTTTTGTTGCTTGGCGATTTGTTCTCTTCTTCCAATTCTCTTTCCTTCTGAAGAGGAAATTGAACCACCGCGAATGATACCTTCTGATCCATGTATTTCACCACGAAGCGTGATGCATGTGCAATCGGGATTGCTTTTTCGAATGATATTTGCTGTATCGACGGAATCAACGATCAGAGTCTTGCCGAGAAGTAACCTGAGTGATTGTCGAATAGTATCATCAACAGATACGATTTCACTTGCCCAACCGATGATTCCTGATCCTTTTGGTTGATTGCCCGGTGCAGAACAGGTCGGAATGAATTCTCTGCAAAGAAAAGATGCTTTGCCTTTGGATGCTTTTTCTAATTCTTCGCAACCTTGCATAGCTTCTGCCATGGTATCAACCACGAAATAACCGCCGGCATCTCCGAGAGCTGCTTCAATCGCGATTCCGATGGCTTCATCAGCATTGATGATTTCTGCCAATGTGATTTTGCCTGATGCAGGATTCCATGTTTTTGATGATGACAAATACACCGAGCTTTCTTTNGTTTCAACCAGATTTGAAAGGAATTCGATGGATGCCGTCAAACGACCTTTCTCATTTTGTTTTTCGGCGATTGTCTCACGCAATGAGCCGATGCGTGATTGCAATTCAGCAATTCGTTCTTGTGCATCTTGCAAAGTGACTTCAGCTTCTCTCAATGCATTCGCGAATCGCTCTTGATCTTTGGCATTGGAATCAATTTCTTGAGTGACTGCTTCAAGTGAATTCTTGGTGCCTGAGATCTCACCTTCGGTTTCTGCAATGCGTCTTTCGAGTCCGGCAATGCGCTCGGAAGCTCTGTCTGAAGCAGATCTTCTTTCGGCAATTGTCTTGTCAAGAATTGCCAAAATCTCATCATATTGTTTTGCTTCGCCACGAAGTTCTTGAGCTTTATTTCGAACTTCTTCTCTTGCATCACGGAAATTCTTTACTTCAGTTTCAAGGGCATCACATTGAGCATGTAATTCAGCAACTCTTTCCTTTGATTTCTCCAGTGAATTCATTGCTTCGCTTCTGGTATAATCTGCCTCCTTAGCCTGATCCATCGCGCGCACGATCGCTTCACTAAATGCCTTGATCCTTTCAATACTCACGGCTTTCTGTTGTGACATCGCGGCCAAATGCTTACTTGAATCATTCAATTGATTCTGTAATTCACGCATTTCTGCTTCGAATTGCTCTGCTTCAGCTTCCAGTGCGATACGCGCTTGTTCGGCATCATGTAATTCTTTTTCAAGAGTGGTTTTGCGTTCAATCAATGGAATGAGTTCTGCTTTTTTTGCGACAAGCAAAGCATCAATCTTCACATAATCATGATGCAGAATCCATGCTTCGGTTTGTCGTAATTCATCGGTGATTTCACCATGCAGTTTGGCTTTTTCAGCTTGACGCTGTAATGTATAGACCGTCTTTTGCACTTCACGCATGATGTCTTGCACGCGCTCCACATCGGCTTTGATAGATTCAATTCTGCGTCTGGTTTCTTTTCTACGAGCTTTGTATTTCGTAACACCGGCGGCTTCTTCGAAGAGATGTCTGCGATCATCAGTTCTATCGCTCAATATTTTTTCAATCATCTTGAGCTCAATCACGGAATATGCATCGGCACCCATGCCGGTATCCATGAAGAGATCGATGATGTCCCGCAATCGACATTGTGTTTTGTTCAGGAAGTACTGACTTTCTCCATTGCGATAGAGTCTGCGGGTGAGTGTTACTTCGGTATATTCCGTTGGGAGAATATTACGATTGTTTTGAATGGTGAGTGAAACTTCGGCGAGACCAACAGGACGACGAGTTCTTGTTCCATTGAAAATCACATTTTCCATTGCATCAGAGCGTAGCACAGATGTTTTTTGTTCCCCTAGAGCCCATCTGATAGCATCCACGATATTTGTTTTTCCGCAACCATTGGGACCAACAATGGCGGAAAGTCCACCTTCAAAACCAAGTGAGGTTTTTTGAGCGAATGATTTAAAACCAATGATATCGACGGATGATAAATACATGTTGATTCACGTGTGTGAAATGGAATCTTCGTACTCTGATAATGCCCTGCAAAAATACGAAGTGTGCTTGTTTTGCTCTGCCTTGCGTTTTCCACATGTCCACATAGAAGAAAAAGGCATAACTTTGTGATAATGAGAGATTTATCCACAGCTTTTCCCCCAGTTTTCCAAATCTATGTCAAGAATTGGCGCGCATAAACGAATCTTAAATCTTTTAATTATCCAGATGATGTGGATAATATCAGGCATTGCAATTATGGCTGAAACTCGTGATCCAATCATTTTGCATCATGCTGATGTATTATCAGGTTCGGAAAGTCCGACGGGTCCAATCAGACAGTGTCGTGGGAATGTACATCTGTCTCAAGGGAATGTCTCGGTGAAATGTGATTATGCACTCTGGAACATCAATAGCAATTCCGTTGAAATGTCGGGAAATGTGATTATCCAACAAGGAACAATGACTTTGTCCATGCCTTCGGGTTCATATGATGGTGGCTCTAAATTGGCCAGAGGACGAGGTGGTGTGAAAGTCATTGATCGAGGAAGAACGGTAAAAGCACTCTATGGTGATTATTCAACGGAGTCGTATCTCGCTAGATTTTTTGGAAATGTTTCTGTTGAAGATGATTCCACATTGATACATGCCGATTCAGCGCATTATGAAAGATCTACCAGACGAAGTCTTGCATTTGGAAGGGTTGTGGTATTAAGCAAAAATAATCCCGCCATCATAGAAGGTATGTTCGCTGAAAGCATCCCGAATGAGGGAATGACAAGAATAACCGGAAGACCAATCTTATTCTTGATTGATAGCACCAAGAAGACAGATACTATTCGCATTGAAAGAAAACAGGAATCAGGAAAAAAATCCAAAAAGAATGTTCAAACTCAGGATTCCATTTCCATCAAGCAATCATTTGCTTATGATACAATGACTGTGATCGCTGATACACTTGAGACTTCATCATCGAGAGGGAATATGTATGTGGCAAAACAGAATGTTGAGATCATTCGATCAGGAATGGCGGGAATATGTAATTCTGCATCATTCAAACCCGATAATGATACGCTGAGATTGGAAGGAAAGCCGATGATTTGGTTTGATTCAACGATGATGACTGCGGATTCTATGTATATTCTCATGAAGAAGAGATCGCTTGTCAAAATTGATGCAACGGGTTCGGCATTTACATTGACAAAAGATGATACTCTCCGTCCACAAAGAGCTCAGCAACTGAGTGGAAAGCATATCGCCATAAATGTAAAACAGGATACAATTTTCAATATCGTTTCAGAAGTCCAAGCAAAGAGTTTGTATTTCTTACTGAGTGAAAAAGGGATTCCCGAAGGGGCTGCCAAAAATTCATGCGATACTATTGTCGTGAGATTTGAAGCGGGTGAACCCGAATCCATCATTTGGATAGGTGGTGTTCAGGGGGAAGTATATCCCGAGCATGAAATTGAAGACAGAGAAATGTCATTCGATTTGCCGGGTAGACCCGAAGAGAGAAAAAGACCAATCAAGAGATCCCGACAATATCTTCATCATTGATCAAGAAAGCAGATCAATATCCAGCGAGATGTCCATTGCGGTGGCAGAATGTGTGATTGCCCCAACCGATATGAAATCAATGCCTGTCATTGCATAATCTCTGATTGTTGATAGAGTGATATTTCCTGAAGATTCTGTTTCCATTGCACGATTTACAAGTTCCACGCCTGCTTTGGTTTGCTCAACAGTGAAATTGTCAAACAATATTCTCTGCACACTTCCATATTCAAGAATCTCGATGACATCCTGCAGGGAATCTGCCTCGACCTCAATGGGAATATCATCAGGAATATATTCTTTGCAAATGCGTATTGCATCTTTGATTCCACCTGCAGCCGCAATATGATTGTCTTTGATCATCGCCATATCATATAATCCCATGCGATGATTATTTCCACC
>JGI25921J50272_10000296_pt1 | contig 16212 bp, 17 predicted proteins | sample LauGreSu1BDMLBSD_2_FD_50272 | JGI IMG/M metagenome (IMG submission 50272) | reverse complement strand
TCTACAACTTAATAGGCGGTCACCTGTTTGGGACAAAATTTATCCCCATCAAACGGTTTACTCCAAAGGTTTCCCAGTGGACCGGACTGTATCTTAAGCAAATTCAAGCTGATTATGCTATCATCATTCACCCATACCCGTTCAGTCTCTGAACGCCTGTCATATCCTATCATAACGGACTTAGACAGTAACGCTGCTGATTGCCCAATCCTTAACTTTATTACCATTGGGTACGGCTATTAACCGTGTTCCCCATATAATGTTTCCATCACAGGGTGGTAGCTAAGGCTCTAAGGGTGTTCCAGTCAACAAGGTATGTAGCCGTTGTTTAACAACGACTAGGGGGTTTCAACCTTTTCAGTCCCCCTGTTGCCAACCTTGATATGTTATTTTTATGCGAAAATAATTATCTTGGCTGCATATATGCAGCCATATGGTCGATCGGCATTGTAAGGTTTGGTGTCCCCGACGTTCATACGAAAGGTATCACCTTTCTTCATAATCTTGACGATATGACACATCATACTCATCCTATGAAGACTTGGCTGTCTATTAAATAGCACAGCATCACCGTCCATCATATGACGATGGACGATGTCACCATTTTCCAACTTAATGGATAAACGGTCAACGTATCTAAGTGAAATATTTTCACCATTTTTACGTTCCAATATTTTCGCACCCGGATATTCATCGGGTCCGTTCTGAACTAACTTCATTAAGAAGTCACGGTTGAGGTCATTTACAGTAATCGGCTTCGTAATATTTTTAGCAATTTTCATAGGAACACCGAGTTGGCGAATGGACAAGTTCGGGTCACCAGTAATCACCGAACGAGCACTGAAATCCACACGTTTACCCATAAGGTTCCCGCGGATACGACCATTTTTACTGTTCAATCTACTCATAATACATTGAAGAGGACGTCCAGAACGCTGTCTCAAACTATCCGCTCCTTTGACCTTGTTGTTCACAATCATTGCGATGAAATATTGTAGTTGAGTAGTCAAACCCTCAATCACATTGGGAGAAGCATTACTCGCAATCTTATCCGCCAAGTCCTTGTTATACTTGATAATATTGCTGTAAATATGTGTCAAATCGTCTTCACTGCGTTGTTGCGCATCGTGTTTCACAGATGGACGCACAGCAGGTGGAGGAACTGGCAGTACCTGACAAATCATCCATTCCGGACGCGACCACAATGGACTAAACCCCATAAACGTAATGTCATCATCCGAAATTCTATGGAAATTTTTTAATAATAATTCAGGTGTAAGACGCAGAGTAATTGACTTGGATTCGTTTTCGCTGTCGGTATCAATGTTATCCCAGACTGCCTGGATGGTCGCCATTCCTTCTAATTTGATTTTATCAGGTTGCTTACATCCACATCCATCTTCAATGTTGTCTCCGCATCGTTTGACCTTTGATGCAATATTATACACATAATCCCATCTTTTTTCAGAATTCATATTCATTGCGTGTTGATGTTGATTTTTATTGAGTTTTAGTTTGCTGCATTTAAAACATATACATTTGCTAATCTTCATAATTTCTTTGATATGCTGAATGAATAACACCGGACGTGCTAATTCAATATGACCAAAATATCCAGGCGTATCAATATACGTATATCCATCCGTTGGACAAATCGTTCTAGGCTCCAAAACACCCATTCGCGGGTCAAATAAACCATTGGGTTCGGGAGCGTTATTTTTATATGTATCACGGCTAGTTACTTCAACAACCGAGCTTCTTCGGATTTCTTCTGGCGACAACATACTAAATTGTACACCAATAATCCGAGAAGGCATCTTCTGTTCATTCATACCTGACTTGTGTGACGACATACTAAATTTATTACCCTATAATTATACTGTTTATATTTTTTATATAGTTGTTTCAATTTTTTGATATTTGAGATGTTATAATTTATGGGTTATAATTATGTAAAAAATTGAAATAGATTTTCTGCAATGTATCCTGACAAACAACTTAATTATACGTTCCGTATAACTATTACCAATTATGCCGATTAAGCAAGTCAACAAGGGGGTCAATGCCAAGAAGACCGATAACAAAAAAAAGAAACTTAGAAAAAATAAGGGCGATTCCGACAGNGANGATGATACNTCGGAATATGAAACAACTTCTGATTCTACTTATGAACCGCCTAAACATAAAATTCGCACGAGAAGCAACAGTAAACTATTAGATAATGAGGAGGATGCAGATGAAGAAGACATTGAGGACACCGAAGATGAAGAGGAAGANGAAGACGAATATGAAGATGAAGACGAGGAGGAAGATGAAGATGGTGATGATGACGAAGAAACTGATAAAAAGGATAAACAAACTATGGGTCGCGCGGCTATTCAAAAAATTATTTCTGAAATTTTCCCGTCAAAATATATGTCTCGTCGTGTAAAACAAACTGAACAAGAAATTGAAAATAAACGAAACGATAAAAAATCTAAACCAACCAAAAAGCAGTCATCTTCTAAAAAAGGACGCGGTAAGGCGCGAGAGGAAGAATACGAAGACGAGGAAGAATCTTCTGAGTATGAAGAAGATGACGACGATTATGATGATGAGGATGAAGAAGATGGCACATATAACATACTGTTATTAGATGGTATGGATGGACAAGGTGCTGCGGAAGACGATTATAACGAAGAAAATGATGACGCTGAATGTAATAGCGATGATGAAAAGATGTTTATGAAAGAAACCTATGAACAAGTAGAAGTTCCGATTATTACAGATAAAAAAACCAAAACAAAGAAAAATAAAAAAAGCGAAGATACTAACAAGAAAACAGAAGATGAGGAGGAGAAATTACCGGACGTTGAAAAGGAGTATTTGGATATGATAGATACAAAGAAATCATTGACTACACAATTGAAACGGAAACCAACCAATAAAATTCTACAAAAAGCAGTCAGAGATTGCGACGCATCTATTAAGAATTTAATAAAACAGTCTAGAATTAATAATGCAAAGGCTTATCATAAACTTATTCATTCCCATAAAAAACAAACAAATGAAGTGGATTATTTTAAAACAAAACTATCAAATAAAGAACAATTGCGCGTTATGAATGATTTGAAAGAAGTGAATAGTTATACCAATATTGATAAACCGTATCGTCTGGCGTTACTGGATGCGAAGATGCCGGCAAAATTTAAATCGGTTGCAATGCAAAAGTTAAGNGTCTTACGCTCAATGGACCCAAGCGATAATGAGTATTATAANATTAAGAATTGGGTAGATGCGTTTATGAAGATACCGTTTGGTATTTATCGTAATCTGAGTATTTCCATTGACGATGGACTAGATAAATGTCACGAATATATGAATAACGCAATGACGACATTAAATAACTGTGTGTATGGTCTTAACGATGCAAAACTCCAAATTATGCAAATGGTGGGTCAGTGGATATCTAATCCATCCGCTATGGGAACTGCAATTGCCATCAAAGGACCAATGGGTACTGGAAAAACCACATTGGTTAAAGAAGGTATTAGTAAAATTCTCGGAAGAGACTTTGCATTTATTGCACTCGGCGGAACGGGCGATAGTAGTTTCTTAGAAGGTCATTCGTATACATATGAAGGAAGTACGTGGGGTAAAATAGTTCAAATTCTGATGAACAGCAAATGTATGAACCCCGTGATTTACTTTGATGAATTAGATAAAATTAGTGACACCCCACGTGGAGAGGAAATCGTTGGTATTCTTACACATTTGACAGATACGTCACAGAATAGTCAGTTCCACGATAAATATTTCTCAGAAGTGGACTTTGATTTAAGCAAGTGTTTGTTTATATTCAGTTATAATGACGAAAGTCGTGTAAACCCTATCTTACGTGACCGTATGTATCGTATCCAAACAAAAGGTTATGATGCAAAAGAAAAAGTCACTATTGCCCGTAATTACATCTTGCCAAAAATACAGGAACAGGTAAATTTCAAGGAAGGGGATATTATTATTCCAGATGAAACATTGCAATATATCATTTCAAATGCAGGTTTAACACACGAAGAAGCCGGTGTTCGTAATTTGAAAAGATGTCTTGAAATTATTTATACCAAACTAAATTTGTTCCGACTAATGAAACCAGATACAAAGATTATTGGTATTGATATTGATTTAAAAGTGAGTTTCCCGTTCACAGTAACAAANCGNGAGGTGGATATTATTATCAAGAACGAAGAAAAACATAATCAAAGTATGTTGGCTATGTATGTGTAATCAAACCACACATAATTGATGTATATTTGTATATTTTTTCATGTAACGCGTATTTTGAATGATGATATTTCGCGAATAATATCATCATGTAGAATTTTTTATCAATGGTAACACACTAAGATGCAACCATTATTTTAGTAGTGAGAACAAGTTTTTAGGGTCATTCGTTTTAGAAATTAAATTGATATTTTCACCAATATGATATTTATTTGACAACTTATTGTAGTAATTTAACGTGGAGTAATCTTCTAGTGCAAATCCTACACTATCAAAAACCGTTATTTCGTTTGGTTTTCTTGCATACTTTTTGTTCGTTTTGATTATTTCTTGTAATTCAGTTACATGAAAATCACTAGGCATTTGTTGGATGTCGCCTTCAATTCTTGTTTGAGGAGTATACTCGGTAAAAACCGAAGAAGATAATAAAACTTCTTTGGATAATTCTGTTTTACCTGGACAATCGCCACCAACGGCGTTTATATGTTGTCCTAACTTTATCATTTGCTTATCAATTATGGTTCTATATGCTTTATCCGCAGTAATGGTTGTGATTATATCAACTTCTTTACAAGCATCAAACGTATTATTAGTAATAGTAGTATTTATATTACTAAAATTGGATAGGTTTTTAACTAATTTTTCACTTGCTTTTCTATCAATATCATATAATTTGAAATGATTTATACCCATTAAATAGTAAAATGCTAGTGCTTGAAATTCTGATTGCGCGCCATTACCGATTATAGCCATGCTCTTACAATTGTTCCGTGCGAGGATTTGTGCCGCCATTACAGATGTGCAAGCAGTTCTAATGGCTGTACTAAATGTTAATTCGCTTATCAGAAACGGTTCTCCGGTAATAACATTTGATAGCATTCCATAAGCCATAACTGTTGGAAGATTATACTTATAATTGTTAGGATGCCCATTCACGTATTTCATTGAGTATATTTTGTTATTTGAAATAGGCATAAGTTCAATGACACCTTCATTATAATGATTTGCTATTCGTGGAGTTTTATCAAATGTATCCCATTTCTGAAAATCTTTAAAAATTGCATTTCGTATGCCATTAAAAGTTTGCTTTAGTCCATGTATTTTGGTTAGAGAAACTATATTTTCAACTGTTAATAATTTCATAGATATACATAAGAAAACATATTTGTAACTATGTAATTGCAATTTGATACTTTTCTGGTGTGTTAACGATATTATCATTATTTAAGGGCATTATCTTGATATGATATCTGAATACGTACCAATACAATGCGATTAACACGAGTGTACCAGCAATGGAGCCAAACACAATATATACTTCGGTCTTATTTGTACGACAACAATCTTCTCTGTGTTGAGAACAGCAATAGTTAACATTGTTTTCATTACAAAATACATTAAAGTTTGTATCTTCATACCAATAGCACGTATCTATTCTATATTCAGCATTACATAATTGGTTACATAATATAATACTATTATGTGCCGTAGGTTGAGTGGTCGGCGTGCGTAATGATGATGCCACAGTTATACAATCCGCAATATTAGATGCACAACAGTCGGTTGTTCCATCAGTACGTGTGCACGATGTTAGGCTATTGCATATGTAATTTTTGTAATTGTATGAAAAGTTACAAACAATATTATATAATCTGTCACTTTCTGGACAGGTTGCTAGGTCTAAACAAGTTGTCATTCGTCATTATTTGTTTCATATATCTTTGTGTGTAATATATCAATTTTACAAACGTGTATATGAATGTTGCCAAACAACCGCCGTTGTTATGGTATTGCAAATGTTTTGAGACAAACTAAAATACAAAATAATAATTTTATATTTTGGATAAGTTTTATTTACTTGCTAATTTCAGTGGGTACTCCCGCAGAATTACCTCCGCGAGTATTCAATAATTGAACTTGCTCAGAGGTTAACTGAAGACTACCCTTAGAATTGGATAAACCATAACTATTTCCAGGTGCTCCACCAGGTGTGCCTAAAAACTTTTCGTTATAATGAGGAGTATGTCTAGGAGAACAGTACAAATCAGAAAATCCGTGCACCTTTATGCACTCTTTATCCTTCGCCTGGCAACCTGTAGATACTGGCTTATAACCAGCACTTGTCGTAGGTTCTTTTGGTTCAAACCCTTCATATGGGAAATCAATGGAAAACAAATTATCACGTGAATATGGGACAACACGAACAGATGTGCACATTGACGCTACTAGAATTAAATACAGAACTGCCGCAATTAAGATATGTTTATATTCAATACCGAACAACATTATAGATATTTGTTAGATATTTTTCGTATTGTAATGTGTTCAATTACTAAATATATTGAATAATAGTTTATCGTAAAACATACATAAAAATAATAAATGATACTATTATATTGAACCGATATGGCAAATCTCAGCGATACCGAACGTTTAAATTTAAAAAAGTTAGTGACTGACTTGGAGGGGGTGGATAATACAGCAAGTATTCGTAAAGTGAAACATAGTATCCCAATGCGCGACGACGTACGTAAACTGGATAATCTAAAAAATACCCACGCTACTTTACGAAAGACAAATCCGGATGAGTTCAAAGCTCTTTGTCAGAACCAATGCAGTTTTTTATATAATAACTACACTGACATCTTTAATAAAATGATTAATGACGAACTAGATTTAACGATTATGACGAAGTTGTTAACTGTATTGAAATTAATTGAAGATGGAAAAACAGACCAGCACGAAGGTTCTGTTATGGTGGGTAAAATTTTGAAAGAACTATACGTAGATAGTGCGGCGAAACGTTTAGAGAACCTAGACGCAATTCACGAAGGGGAGCGTGTTGAACCAAACGCAGGTAAACCCATATCTTGGCGTGATTATAAACGAATGCAGAATTAGTATGTAAAGGGTATAAAAAAATGGTTTTAGTATGATTATTCGGTATGGACACTTTAATTTCAAATATTAAACAATCACGGCGATTTGTAACTGGTAAAAATGTATGTGATAATTTTGCGATTTTACAGTTAGCAGTATGTGACGAAAATATGAAAGACAAATACAGCAGCGCAGTTGTCAATCATAATAAAAATATGATGGAAAGATTTTATCCGGATTCTGGTTTTGATTTGTTATTTCCGAATGATGTAGCCTTTGACAGTCCATTTGCTACGAAATTTGTAGATTTTCAGGTGAAGGCTGAAATGTTCTATGTGGACTGTACGTCGGATACTTACTCTGGGNCTGCATTTACCGTACATCCACGTTCTAGTATATCAAAAACGCCNTTAATGCTTGCTAACCATACAGGGATTATTGACGCTGGTTATCGTGGTAATTTGATTGGTGCATTTCGTTGGCTAAACGTAGATGCTAATACGAATAGTTACAATGTACAACAATATACAAGATTGTTACAGGCGTGCCATCCAACGTTATGTCCAGTATATGTAGTACTAGTAAACGAAGAAGAACTGTCTACTTCGGAAAGAGGAACTGGCGGATTTGGATCGACCGGAAAATAAAACGTTTTATTTGTAACCTATAAAATAATCATTTATTTTATAGATTTTAAGATATGTCGTCAAATGACATACATGATAATTATATTAATATATACAAAGGTCGCCGATATTATAAGAAGCGGTTAAAAACCGCAGGTCGTGTTGTTGCATTTGATTTAGACGAAACCCTTGGTTCTTTTACCGATTTGGACATCTTGTGGTCGGCACTTCAAGATTATACAAGTAGTCATGTTCCGGTAAATTTTAATATGCTACTTGACTTATATCCCGAATTTTTACGTTATGGTATACTTCCGATATTAGAATACTTAATAGAAAAAAAGAAAACAGGTGAATGTAGTCAGATATACATATATACGAATAATCAGTGTGGTGTTGGTTGGGTGGACCTTATATCTAGTTATTTTAATTATGCATTAAAACAAAAACAATCGGTATTTAATCAGACAATTTATGCATTTAAAATTAATAACCAACGTATTGAACCACGTAGAACTACCCATAACAAGACTTATTCCGATTTTATTCTATGTACATTGTTGCCGAAGAATACAGAAATATTTTTTTTAGATAATTCCTATTATCCCGATATGAAGCAAACGGAGATTTATTATATTCAACCAAAATCATATATTCATCATTTATCTACCCAAGATATTATACAACGGTTTGTGACATCTAATCTCTATTTAAAATTAAATCCTACTTCCAAAAACTTGTCGGACTATTTATTAACCGCCTTTATACAAAGTGCCCGATATACCAATGGAAATCCAAATGTAAAAGACTTGGAAACGGATATCTTAGTTGCTCAAAAATTAATGTATCATTTACGAGATTTTTTTTATATTTCTAGTATGAAAAACAAAACCAAAAAAGCCCGGGCGCGGGTTGGACATCTTACCCGTAAACGTAATACTAACTAGACGAACTGGTATAGTCGTACGCCATTAAAATAAGTTGTTCTTCGGTTGATAATTTTTGAAATGTGATACAATCGTCAAATTTGTATTGCACAAATCGGTTCATTGAATTCTTACACATCACGTGAATACCGTTATCTAAAAATTTGATATCCACTACGATGCCCCCATTTGTCAGTGTGGATGCCCCATTTCGCATCCATCGTACGTGTTTTCCTTTATGTAGTTCATTTATTTCATCTACATAACGATATCCTATTAATTTTTTACAAAGAGTTTGTACATCATCATCTGGGTTTACGTGTTCTGATATTTGTTCGTATATCTCCTTGGTTATGCTGTCCATTGTCTTGGTTTCAAGATAATCGTGTTTATCTGTTTCAATTCTATTCAGTAAATTTTCAATATCTAAGGTTGAAAATAAACTAGGGTCCTTTATCGCATTTTCAAATAATTGATTTACATTTATTGTGTCATTGTTCTCCATTTTACATATCTAACAACTTCTCTTTATCTAATTTTTCCAGCATTGCTACCGCTTTATCTAATGGTACTTCTTTCCAATATTGCTCAAATATTTTAANAANCCCTGTGTTAAATAACAGGAATATTGCACTNCTAAATATTATATTGGCATCGTATTTTTTTAGTTCGTGTGTACGGAATGGATTGAAACGGTATATTAAAATCACACACACTATAATTTGCATAATCAAGTGTAAATCACTAACATAAATCGGATTAATCTTGACAATTCCTATGAAAAGGATGATATATGACGTATATAAAATCACATCTAAATATGCGTAATGTCGTCCGGCATAGTCTATCATCTTATCTATGGTATCTAATATGTTATATCCCTCCATTGCAATATACATACTATTATATATTTTCTAAACGCAGATAAATATATAAGGATAGGATATTACAATGACATAATAAATGAACATCAAAATTGCAAATAAATATATTATTACCGAGAACATTGGAAGTGGTGGATTTGGGTCTGTTTTTAAAGGGATAAATTGTAAAACAAATGTGCCCGTCGCAATTAAAATGGAGAACACAGACACGGATATCAAAATTTTAAAAAATGAAACCACTATTCTCAAATATTTATATGACCACGGTTCTCGGGATATACCGATTGTATATTGGTTTGGTTTGCATAATAACAAAACGTGTTTAGTGATGCCATTATACGATTGTTCTCTCTACGATTATATCCAACAAAAACANTTGACCGTTGCTAAACTAGATACTATTATGGTAACATTGATTAATATTTTGCAAACTATACATAACAATTTTGTAGTACATCGTGATATCAAACCGCAAAACATTATGTTAAAAAACGGAGAACTTTATCTAATTGACTTCGGATTTGCTACCTTCTATGTGGATGAATATTCTAACCATATAGTGGATGATGGTAGCCGGGAACATATAATCGGTTCTCCCAAATTTGTGAGTTTTCATATTCATTGTGGTTCTCTACCTACACGTCGTGATGACTTAATTTCACTTGGTTATATTTATATCTACTTGTATAACCGAACACTTATATGGGATAACGTAAACGAACCGACGGNAAACATTTCAGAATATGCGGAGACACATATTTTGAATTATAAGAATAAACAACGNGCGGCNTTAAAACGTTTTGAAATNGTTCAACCAATATGCAAAGAAATAAATGAACGTATTGAGAACTTCCTAAAATATTGTTACCATATACAATATGATGATAAGCCGAATTATGATGCGTTAGTAGATGTATTCGGATAAGTGTAAAACTAATTAATCGCACTCGTGTTGAAACCAAGACCGTCATGAGCACCCTTTTGTAGTTTCACTAATCCGGTTTTCGTTAAAGGTTGACGTTTATCCATTAATATATCCAAATCACTGAGAAACTTGCGTTTAACTTGTGGGGTTACTACCGGTGTTTCTTTGACTTCTATTTTATTCTCTAAGAAACTGTATTTATTCGGTTTACTACTTGTAGATGATGTGGTANTAGGTTCTTGCTGTTCTNGTGTTGTCTTCTCAATCGGTCTCTTTGTTTTGACTGGGTCAGCCGTAATTGAACCCGGCCATATAGGTACTTCGTGTACAGACCCACAACCACATAAAGTGTTATCATATATGGGTTCTAGTTTATTAAACCCTTCTTTGCTATGTACTTTTGTAAATAATACAATATATATACTACTGACTAATGATGCAACTAATACGCCAACCATAAATATAATAGACATTGTTCGTTTGCTCACTCCTAAACCTGCCATATCTTATATACTTTAAACATATAATATCAAATGATATAAAAACACAATACCATATGATACTATACGATGAGTTCCGATACTGAAACACATTCCCAACGTCTTACTGGTAAGGTAAAGTGGTTTAATAATAAAGCCGGNTANGGTTTTATTACNGTCCACGACGGAGATAACGTTAGCGATATCTTCGTACATTTTAGTGCAATTAATGTCACTAATTCTCAATATAAATATTTGGTACAAGGTGAGTATGTGGAGTTTGACCGTGTGAAGTCAACTACTGGTCCCCACGAGTACAAGGCAGTCAATATTACTGGTATTAAGGGCGGTGAGTTGATGTGTGAGACCCGTAATATGTCTCACCAGAACTCCCGCAAGCAGCGTAGCCGCGGAGAAGATAAGCCCGCAGGTGAGACTGCTGAGGATGGATTTACCAGCGTGAAGACGAAGCGTGCACACAAGGTCTCTGCTTAAACCAAATAATATTTGCTCACTCCATTTTTAGTGATAAATACTTAGATGTATAAGTATTTATGATATCCGCGAATTGTAAATATAAATTATTTGTATGAAAATAAATTGTGTTTATATTGTAGCATAATGATAGACATCGTAGATTTAAATACTTTTTTGAAAATGTTTTCTGGCGATACGGATAACCAAACATTCGCACAGTTTATGAATAAAACGCAGGTAAGAATTGGCAGTAATCTTCGTCCTCTTAAAGAATATATACAGACCAAGGGTATTGATATGAAAGACATCAAAACGNTATTTCAGCATATTCAAAACCGTAATGAATATTTAACGNGGTTTTATAACATGTCTCTTAGAGTTCAACCGAGTAATTACAATATAAATGACAATTTGTCGCCGATGAAGAACAAACATATGAATAACAATGAGCAACCATTGTATAAAAACTTTATTCGCAACATTCATTTGTTGGATATTTTACAGAATACAAAAACGGGTATTGAGAACATACCCACATATATGGATGTGTTAAAAGACCTCTATTTAAGAAATATTATTGATTATAAAATACTAACGCCAAGTTCTCTATTTTATATGAACGAAGGTAGATTAGGTAGTGTGTTCTCGTCGTATTATTTTAGAGCCTCTATTATGAACCCTTATTTAGTATATTCGTTGAATAAGTCGGTTCTCAAAGGTACTCGTATATTTACTCCTACACTCGGATGGACATCCTATTGCTATGGTTTCCTAGAATGTCCAGAAGTAGTAGAATATGTCGGCACGGACGTTATACCGAAAGTATGTAAGACCACCAATACGTTTGCACGNGAACATTCACCAAACAAATTAGTAGATATATATTGCAAGCCATCTGAACAGTTATTCAAATCAAAANNGTTTATGAATAAATACAAAAGTCACTTTGACGTCGTATTTTTTAGTCCNCCGTATTACCGTCTTGAATTATANGAAGGAGAGAACCAGAGCACTAATAAATATGATACATATGAAAAATGGCTAGAAAAGTATTGGGAAGCAACCATTCAACTATGTGAACACGTATTACAACCTGGCGGACGACTTTGTTATATTTTATCTGGGTATGGCTCGGATAATACATCAGATAATTACGATTTACTTCAAGATATGAACAATGTTACAAAGCGATATTTCACATTCAAGGGTATGCAACCCATGTATAACAAGAATGTTCATGTGACCAAACACAAAGAAACCGGAGAACAGATTATGTTGTTCTCAAAAAAATAGATATTTTATTATATTTACCGAATATGATAAAATAGAATGTTTTGTATAAAAATTATACTAGTTCTGCTAGTATCTCAGCAGGATAATCCATATCCTTTAATACTCGTATGCCGCCCTTTAATTTTGATATCCCGGGTTTCATCTTGTATTTATAATCAAAATTTCCGTCGGGGAGAACATCCACCAACATCTTGTAGTTACGTACCATGTTAGATTTCTTGAAATGCTTACATATTTTTACATAATGGGTAGTTAACATATATCTTACATTAGGATACTTTGACAAGTACGTCAAGAACGCTTTGCCTGCTTGTGTTGCTTCATCTGGATTTGTTCCTGAATAAAGTTCGTCAAATATACAGAAATGTCTACTTTTTGTTGTGTCAAGGTTCTCGTTAATGATATCAATAATCTCTTTGCAACGACGAGATTCCGCTTGGAACAAACTATCACGTTCCGATGTATCTGGTATGTTCAGGTAAGAGTGAATATGTGTATATGGATTGATTGTAGCAGCCGTGTAAAATCCACATCCAAATTGCTGCGAAAATATAATATTAATGGTAGTAGTCTTCAAAATCGTGGTTTTTCCCGCTTTATTTGGAGCACTAATGATAATGTTCTCCTTTAACGAACAATCATTCTTTGTGTTCGGTTCATTCATCAGAGGAGGATAATACTGTTTCTTGATTTCGCACTCACCGGATTTATCAAAATGAGCAAAGTTTACATTTCCTGATTGAAGATTATTATACACCCCGGTTAAGTTATTCATATAACCTTCAAAACCCATTGAAAAACGTATACATTCTTCATACTCTGGGTTCTCGTATAACTGATAAAAATGTCTTAATAGTTCACCGTTATTCATGAATGACGAAATAGAATGTTTAAAAGGACTAATGTTACTTAGTTCAGACTGTAATTGCTTTAAACGTTGACATTGTGTACGAACGTTATTGCAAAAAGTATCATATGTTTTACAGTTTTCAGACAATTGCAAGAAGTTCTCCATACTGTGAATGGAATGTCCTACAAATAGTCTTGTATCCAGAATAATGGAATTAATCTTGCTGATGTTTCTATAATAACGTATACACGCAGTGGCATTTTGATAAATCTGCAACCCATATAGCCCCAAAGTAATTAACATATACACAATTTTATCCCAACTGAATGACTGCATATTCATCAACGTTTTTCCTATAAAATGATGTTTTGCAATGTTTTTCAAGACTTCTAGATAGGTTTCAAAGGAGATGGGTACACTTTGTATTTTTAAAATGATAAATGGAAAAATGATAAAAACGACCGGCATCAATAAACTTATCGCGGGTGATAACACATTCATAAATGATAACAATAATAGGAAAGAAGGAGAACGATTAAACTGTTTTAACATATCCCACTCCATAAACCCATATCGTTCAGTAAAATATTTATCCTGTTTAATTGTATCCCATATTTCAAACATTCGTTTACAATCCACTGGGTTCTCGCTTTTCAAGTAATCATTGCATTTATCAAAGTTCTTAATAATATGTTGCGTGTCATTTAAAAACACGGTATTTGTAGTATATGTCTTTTCCCATGAAGGAATTAGCAATTTGCCAAACGAATGAGTTGGCTGGAATAAATAATCATACATCCCATTTTGCGATATATCCGTAGATGAGCCGACCAACTCTAAATCACTGGATACCACAGGGGATAATTTAAACACATCCGATGGTTCTAAATATGCGATAGGTAACTTAAACTGTTGTATTTGTGCGATTTGAAAGGGTGTATATGTTGCATTCGTGTTCTCGTTATCATCCACATTTTGATTATTTGATACATCTAAACTCGGAGTAATATTAAACGATTTTATAAACTGATGGTATAACTTCATTGTACAGTATTCGCATATTTGAATTACATTTAATAAACGAGTAAAAAATTGATTACTTTATTTGACATAGATAAAATAAAAATCTATAATATACACCAATGTACAATGCAATTAATTAAGCGGGTAAAATTTGAAGATGCAGTTACTATCAGACATTATGAATATTCCAAAGATGAAGAAATAGAAGATAAATTAGGCAAAGACTGGTTACGGACACAAGATTTAACATATAGAGAGTTTGCTCTTCCAATAGAACGAGGTGGTTGTGGTAAGAACTGGAATATTTTACAAAAAAAATTAGACGAATTAGTTGAACCGTGTTGGATGATGATTGGAATGTTACGTCATAAATTATACCCAACTGCGAAAAAATTAAATGACAGGTTAATTGAAGAAGAAAACTACGAAGAAGGAATATATGAAGACAAAATAAGCAATGAACAGATAGAAGAAACCACAACGAATAAAAAAGACGATGATGACGAATATAGTGATGACGAATATAGTGACGATGAGAACAATATGAACTGTATTAATTATGACATATTAAATGCGAATAATGACATTGTATTCTATTTCAGTGACATATAATAGATAACCATATTATCGTGTAGAATTTTGTAATAATATATTTTTATTGCAAAATTTAATGGGTATCGCAGTCAATTTGTTCCAAGAACTTGTTGCAGCATAGTGCCATATTGCTCAATGTAGTACACATTGCGGACAATGATACACAGCAGCATTCAATACCATTCAAAGATATGCACCAGGTGTATGCACAGCATTTACCGGCAATATGGACATCCTCTTTCTTCGTTGAGCAACAAGATTTAACTACTTCTTCACGCACCATGACATCCACCTTTACCTCTTCTGGTTGTACGATTTCTTTAACAGGTTGCTTTAATGGTTCTTTGATTTCTTCGTTAGCAGACATTCTATATCATCTAAATATATTTTATTGAGAACAAGCATAAGTAATTACATACACAACTCATATAAAAAATATAATATATCATATATTAGTAAAACCCATTTTATCATCAAATGACAAGATATAACAGCGATGATTACAACAACATTTCATCTTCAATGAAATATATTTTACCAGATACGGTATTAAATATAATTAAACGTCTTGGAGTTGAATTAGGCGTATCGGTTGCCCCCGTTGATGCTACGCCGTCACATCAGACNGATGAACCAAACAAACGTCTAAACGGAAGACGNGGTCGTTTAGGTAATTCAAAACACGATGACCATAATGGTTCAGATAAACACCCCGCATTTAAAACAACTGAAATAGTAAAAAAAGAGGGTATTGATAAAATTTTTACAGAAATCAAGGGTTGTTTGAATAAGTTAACAATCAAGAATTATGATACAATTAAGGCTAGCCTATTTGAACATATTGAGAGTGCATTGGCGCATCCAGACGGCGACGAAGTAAATATCCTTACAAAGATTGCATATTTAGTATTTGATGTTGCAAGCATTAATAAAACCTTTTCTGAACTATATGCCAAATTATATCACGAATTGATTGAAAATAATGCAGAATTTAA
>JGI25921J50272_10000295_pt1 | contig 16218 bp, 19 predicted proteins | sample LauGreSu1BDMLBSD_2_FD_50272 | JGI IMG/M metagenome (IMG submission 50272) | reverse complement strand
AGGGCGCGATCGCGCAATGGTGCAAGGCTCAGTAGATCTAATACCTCTTCAACCCTCTTGCGCATAACATCATTTGCTAAGTTCAGTGTCTCCAATCCAAATGCAAGCTCTTCCTCAACGGTATCTGCAACAAAACCATTTGCTGGGTTTTGTCCAACGATTCCGATCAGATGCGCCATTCCACCTGGCTTTGTCATTTGGGTAGAGACGCCATCGACACTGACATCTCCGGCAAGGATTCCACCAGTGTGGTGCGGTACCAATCCATTAATTAGCCGCAGCAAAGAGGATTTACCAGATCCTGTCGATCCGATAACTAATACCAACTCACCTTCGGCGATCGTCAGATTTAAATCTTCCAGAACAGTTGTTGTCGAGTTAGGGTAAATAAGAGAAACATGTGAAAACTTAATCATGAGATCACAACCAATCCCAAAGCCGAGATAACAACCAAAGAATCCTTCAATCGCCAGGAAATTGGGCGGTAGCGCGAACGTTTCTTGCTCACTCCATAACCTCGACTATCCATAGCGGCAGCTAAATCAAGTGATCTTGCAAGTGACTCTTCCAGCAATGGAATTGCGACTCGTTTCCACGAGGTTAATCCACGGGTGTTTTGCCCTCTTAGACGCTGTGCCAATCTAATTCTCTTCACCGAAGTTACTAACTGTGGCAGCACAGAGGCCGCAATCACAACTGCAACTGCAAACTCATATATATAGATTGGCAAAACCCGAAGCAAGCGATGTGGGCTAGTTAATGAGGCAGCTGCTCCAAAGATCACGATGATTGAACAAATCATTAAACCTTCAGTCAGCGATGAGGACAAACGTTCCCATGTAACAACGCCGCCGATTCGAATACCTGGCATCCAGGTTGGTAAGGGGAGTATGGGTAANCGAAACATCTCAGTACCTGGAATCGGCACTCCGATGGTTACTCCAATCAAAGTTCTAATTGCAAGAATCCAGATGGAAAGTTTGAGCGTCCAATCAAAACTCTTCGCCCATGGTGCATCTTCTCGAAACATGTAAACAATGACCGTCACTGCACCCACGCATGCAAGGGTGAACCATGTGCTATCAAATCGAACTATTGCAATAGCTAAACCGATAGCCCACAGCCACCAAGTAAATGGGTGCAGTGAGGGTTTCATCATTTTTACTTCTTGAGGTATCCCTTAGGGGTTTTCATCTCGACGCCACACTCTTTAGCGGGATAACCATTAAGCCCACAGATAAAGCCAGAGCCTTGAGCGCGCACCTTGGCAACCTGGCCAAGCACATCTATGCCCAAAGCATCTTTATCTGCAACAACGCATCGTTGAACAAGGCGCGGAGTTGATTCACCCTTTGGGCGAAGCACCGCTGAACCGAAATCAATCATTACTGCGATCCGCTTCTTACCGGCCACCGCTTTGGTCTTTCCACAAATCTTGGAAAAAGATGGTGCGAGCTTGGGAGATTTTGCATCTGGAATTGCATCATTACTGAAGGTAAAAGCCCAACCTTCAACTGAACCATCAACAACATTGACCGTAGGTCCTGTCATCGCTGGGGTCCAGGTATTTGCACCAGGTGCTGCCTGAAAGTAACCCCAGTAACGCCAACCTGTTGAACTAGCTTGTGATGATGGAATAGAAAGTGCGGTGATAACAACTGCCGCTAGAAATACTTTGAACTTCATTGCTGTGTAGCCTCTCAAAATTAAAAGAGTCTCACAGGGAGTGAACCGTAAACAGAGTAGATGGCGGTGCCGATCTCTCTAGCCTTAGGAGCACACCCCGCAAACCTCGGCGGGTGTTTGTCTCATCTCGGTCTAATGGGTAATCCGACTTATCGCTTATCTGATTTAACATCTCAGCGATTTACGGTTGCGGGTCAGCGTCGGATTTCCACCGAACTTCCCCCACTAGAAGAGCTATTAAGTTGTGAGCGAACCAAACCACAACGGTGTNGGGTTGGCAACTAGGCGCGCTCGTCGTAGGCTTCTAAGCATGGAATACAGACGCCTTGGCAGTACCGGAATGTATGTTTCTGAGATCTCATATGGAAACTGGATTACCCATGGAAATCAGATCGAATCAGATGCTGCGATCAAATGTGTGAAGGCAGCTCTTAATGAAGGAATCACCACCTTTGATACCGCAGATGTTTATGCCGGAACAAAGGCTGAAACAGTTTTGGGTAAAGCGCTCAAGGGTGTAAAACGTGAATCCTACGAACTTTTTACAAAGGTCTACTGGCCAACAGGTCCAGGCAAAAATGATCGAGGGTTGTCTCGCAAGCACATCATCGAATCCTGCAACGCATCATTAAAGCGATTGCAAACAGATCACATCGATTTGTATCAAATGCACCGCTTTGACTACGAGACTCCGCTAGAAGAATCCTTAAGCGCATTTGATGATCTGATTCGCGCAGGCAAGGTTCATTACATCGGTTTTTCTGAATGGAACGCATCTCAAATTAAGTCAGCGCTAGCTATTCAAGATGCCCGTGGTTACAACCGTTTTGTTTCTAGTCAACCTCAGTACTCAGCTTTATGGCGAGTCATTGAGTCAGAGGTTGTTCCTTTATCGAAAAAAGAGGGCATCGGCCAAATCGTATGGTCCCCAATGGCACAGGGTGTACTTACCGGAAAGTATCTTCCAGGCAAGAAGGCACCGGCNGGATCTCGAGCAACTGACAAGGGCAGTGGCGCAAACATGATCAAGGGCTGGATGCGTGATGAGGTTTTAGAGGCTGTACAAAAGCTCAAGCCGATCGCGGATCAAGCAGGACTATCAATGTCTCAGCTGGCTATCGCTTGGGTTTTACAAAATCCAAATGTCTCCAGTGCAATCATGGGTGCAACAAAACCATCTCAGGTTAAGGAAAATGTGAAGGCAGCAGGTGTAAAACTAGATGCTGAAATCATGAAGGCGATCGATAACGCACTAGGCAAATTGCCAGAGCGTGATCCTAAGAAAAATGAAAGTCCGAACCCTCGGGCTTAATTAATCGTTTCGCCAACCTTTACTTGTGGGTGTGGGGCTCTCAAGCGTCGCATCTGAGTTGAACGCAACCAGGCATACATCCCAAGACCCTTGGTAGATGTTCCTGGGAACTTTGCCTCTACTGCTTTGCGAACTTTGCGCGAAAGAAAGAATCCATCAATAACAGCGATGATTAGTACCGCATACATCAATGCGACAGCTGCAATCTGAATTGCTGCGATTGGGAAGAGTGTTAGAACCAAGACAATAAAGATGATTGGCAAAAAGTATTCACCGATAGAGCGTCGTGAATCTACAAAGTTTCTAACATAGCGACGGGCTGGACCTTTATCTCGAGCAGGAAGAGCTGCCTCTTCGCCGCGAAGATAAGCAGCACGATGTGCCACACGATTTTCACGAGCAAGCGCCTTTGACGCTCGTTTCTGATCCTTGGTAACGATTGGGGCCAAGGTTGAAACCTTGCGCTTCGATTCAGCTTCTTTTCGCTTTGGGGTTGGACGACCCTTGCCTTCATTGCTTGTCATGGGGCAACTATAGAGGCCGACTCTGTTTCCGCTCGACTCGCAACAGGGGTTGTCGGGGAGTAGGATTACCGNTGAAGGTCAATAGAGGAGAGCATTAATGACTACAGAGNCAACAACAAACACAGGAATTCTTCTTACAGATGTAGCCGCTTCTAAGGTGGCCGCACTGTTAGCTCAAGAAGGTCGCGATGACCTGAATCTGCGTGTAGCTGTTCAACCTGGTGGCTGCTCAGGACTTAAGTACCAGTTGTACTTTGATGATCGCAACATGGATGGCGATATCGTGCGCGAGTTTGGCGCCGTCAAGGTAATCACAGACAAGATGTCTGACCCATATCTTTCAGGTGCAACAATTGATTTTGTCGACACCATCGAAAAGCAAGGCTTCACAATCGATAATCCAAATGCGCAAGGTTCTTGTGCCTGCGGCGATTCCTTTAACTAAGTAACCTCCCTTTAGACATTAGGATCCCTACATGAAAATTGGTGTAGCGGGTTCGGTGGGTCTTGACCATTTGATGACTTTCTCTGGAAAGTTCACCGAGTCACTCGTTGCCGGTTCATTGGAAAAGGTTTCACTAAGTTTTCTCGTAGATAGCCTTGATGTGCGACGTGGTGGATGTGCAGCAAATATCGCCTATGGAATGGGTGTTCTTGGTCTTAATCCAATCTTGATTGCTGCGGTCGGTAAGGACTGGGCTGATTACGAAGCATGGCTTTCACGTCACGGGGTCGATACCTCTCACGCATTGGTCTCAACTACTTTGCACACCGCACACTTTGTTGTGACAACAGATCAAGATCTCAACCAGATCGCGTCATTCTTTCCAGGAGCGATGTCAGAGGCGCGCAACATTGAGCTCTCTCCGATTATGGAAAAAACGGGTCGCTTAGACATGATGGTGATTTCGCCAGATGACCCAGAAGCGATGTTGCGTCACTCCGAAGTCTGCCGCCAATTAGGTATTGCATTTGCCGCTGATCCTTCACAACAGATGGCGCGCATGTCAGGTGATGAGATCAAGATGCTGATCGATGGCGCTTCATATCTATTTCTTAACGAGTATGAGTTAGCTTTGGCGATGCAGAAAACTGGCTGGAGTGATCGCGAGATTCTGGAGCGAGTCAAGTACAGAGTTGTCACACTTGGTTCACAGGGTGCAAAGGTTGAAAGTGCGGCAGGGGAGTTTGTTCAAGTTACCTGCCCTCAAGAAAAATCCAAGACCGATCCAACAGGTGTTGGCGACTCATTCCGTTCAGGTTTTATCGCAGGGCTTGCCTGGGGTCTTTCTCATGAGCGATGCGCCCAGCTGGGAGCGCTAATTGCAACCTATGTCATCGAAACTCTGGGAACTCAGGAGTATCGATTTACCAAGGAAGAGTTCGTGGCCCGGTTTGAAGAGGCTTACGGCAAGGATGCAGCCAACGAGGTCTCGCAGCACCTTAAGTAATGTGAGCAGTGCCACCCCTCCTTCAGATTGGGCTGGTGCCACGCTCAAGCCGATTTCAAACTATCCTTAGGCCATGTCCCGACGCAGCTTACGCACCCCATTAAAAGCTCTCCTGTTTTCAGCGCCAATCTTGCTTCTTACCGGTTGTTCAAATGTTTCCGGTTTGGGTTTTCCAGAGGGTGTGACAAGCGTTAATGATCAGTCGATCCCGCTATGGGAAGGCTTTTGGATTACTGCTGCAGTTGTCGGAATCTTCACTTTAGTTTTGATCTTGTGGCCNGCGGTATTTCATCGCGGCAAAAAAGATGGACCAGAGTTTCCAAAGCAAACACAGTACAACGTTCCTGTTGAGGTTGCCTACACATTAATTCCAATCATCATTACCGTTTTCCTGTTTTACTACACAGTTCAAAAGCAAAATGTAATTACGGAAAAGACAAATACCTACGCACATGAGATCACTGTCGAAGGCTTCCAGTGGTCCTGGCAGTTTGGTTATCCTGAAGCAGGTCCTAAGGCGGTTGTCACCGGAACACCCGAGCAGATACCTACTTTGGTNGTGCCTTTGGGNGAAAGAGTTCGCTACACGATTACCTCAAATGATGTTGTTCATGGCTTCTGGATTCCAGCGTTCATGATTCAAATGCAAAACCTGCCAGGTGTCACCAACTCACTTGAATTCACCGCTAACAAGCTGGGTGAGTTTCCAGGGCGTTGCAACATTTTGTGCGGTCGCAATCACACACAAATGTTATTCACGGTAAAGGTTGTAACCCCAGCTGAATACGACGCTTATCTAGAGTCAATTAAGGAAGGCCAAGCATGACAACTTATGCAGAAAAGCCAACGATGACTGCTACTCGTCCCATGCCGACTCCAAAGGGAAAGAGCTTCGTAAAGTGGATTACTTCAACTGATCACAAGACCATCGGGTACCTCTACCTGATGACATCCTTTGCATGGTTCCTTATTGGAGGAGTGCTTGCACTTGCTCTGCGTGCTGAATTAGCCCGTCCCGGAATGCAGTTCTTGAGCAATGATCAATACAACCAGATCTTTACTATGCATGGAACGATCATGCTGCTTATGTTTGCAACTCCGCTCTTTGTGGGCTTTGCAAATGTAATCATGCCTCTGCAAATCGGCGCGGCAGATGTTGCATTCCCTCGTTTGAACATGCTCTCTTACTGGCTTTTCCTCTTCGGCGGAATAATGACCTTTGCTGGTTTCCTTGCACCAGGAGGTGCAGCTTCATTTGGTTGGACCGCTTACGCGCCACTTTCTAACTCAACTTATTCACCTGGTATTGGTGGAGATCTATGGTTACTTGGTCTTGCTATCAGTGGTGTTGGAACAATTCTTGGTGGCGTTAACTTCATTACGACAATCTTTACGATGCGTGCGCCAGGCATGACGATGTTCCGTATGTCGATCTTCTCCTGGAACGTTTTGTTAACTTCAATTCTTGTTCTACTTGCATTCCCGCCATTGGCTGCAGCTTTCTTAGGTCTTGAAGCCGATCGTCTCTACGGCACGCATTTATTTGATCCAGCAAATGGTGGAGCGATGTTGTGGCAGCACCTCTTCTGGTTCTTCGGACACCCAGAGGTTTACATCCTGGCACTTCCATTCTTTGGTATTGCAACTGAGATCTTGCCGGTCTTTAGTCGCAAACCAATCTTCGGATACCTAGGTCTCATCGCTGCAACGATTGCTATCGCGGCACTTTCTGTCTCTGTTTGGGCACACCACATGTTTGCCAGCGGACAGGTTCTCCTGCCCTTCTTCTCATTCATGACATTCCTTATTGGTATTCCGACAGGTGTTAAGTTCTTTAACTGGATCGGCACAATGTGGCGTGGTCACGTAACCTTTGAAACACCGATGTTGTGGGTAATGGGCTTCTTGGTTACCTTCTTATTCGGTGGAATCACAGGAATCATCCTTGCTTCACCGCCACTTGATTTTGCTGTTTCAGCAAGTTACTTCGTGGTTGCACACTTCCACTACGTTCTNTTCGGAACAGTTGTCTTTGCAATGTTTGCTGGCTTCTACTTCTGGTGGCCAAAGTTCACAGGTCGCATGCTCAATGAGACATTAGGAAAGATTCACTTCTGGACCCTTTTCTTTGGCTTCCATCTGACTTTCCTAATTCAACACTGGCTAGGAATCAAGGGCTTCCCACGTCGTTATGCAGACTTTTTGCCAACTGATGGATTCACCTTTATGAATACGGTCTCAACCATTGGTTCATTCCTCTTGGCACTTTCAATGATTCCATTTGCAATCAATATTTGGATCACACGTAAATCTCCGATGGTTGGNGTGGATGATCCTTGGGGTTACGGAGCATCGCTTGAGTGGGCTACATCTTGTCCGCCTCCACGCCACAACTTCTTATCAATGCCTCGTATCTCTTCAGAGCGACCAGCCTTTGATCTGCACCATCCACACATCAAGACGGAGGGAAAGAGCTAACTCATGAAGGCTTCCTGGCAACTATTTGGTGGATTGAGCGTTTTTTACTTCGCGGTCACAATTGTTTACTTCTACATTGGTGGCGAACCATTAGGTATTAGTGCACTGCTTCTTTCAGGCGCACTTGCCGGAATGGTGGGCTTCTATGTGTGGTTTACGCAAAAGCGTATCGGCGTGATTTTGCCGGAAGATAATTTAACGGCCGAGATTTCCGATGGTGCAGGCGAGCTAGGTTTCTATAGCCCTCACTCATGGTGGCCATTGCCCGTAGCGGTTAGCTCATGTGTCTTCGCACTCGGTTTAATTATTGGTTGGTGGCTCTCACTTATTGGCTTAGGTGCGCTCGTTATCTCAATCATCGGAATGGTAACTGAGTATGAAAAGCCAGAGATAGCTTCTGCTCACTAATGAGTTCGATTCGCGCTGAAATTCTGCCGGTAGATTTTCCAAATACCGCCGCAGCTCGAATCACGATTGATGCTCCAGCGCNGGTAATCTTTGATCTAATTGCAAACCCGGCAGCCCATCAGCGTTTTGATGGTTCAGGAACGGTCAAGAAGGCAATTTCAGGCCCGGAGCGGCTTTATCTTGGTGCAAGATTTGGCATGGCGATGAAGATCAAGGTTCCATATCGAATCAAAAACACAGTCGTNGCCTTTGANGAGAACAAGAAGATCACATGGTGCCACCTCATGAAGTGGACATGGTGTTATGAACTACAGGCTATTACTCCAAATCAAACCGTTGTAACCGAGTCATTTGATGCAAGCGAAATTCCTTCCTTTGCCAAATGGTGGCTCAAAAAAACTGGAGCAATGGATCACAATCCACGATGGATGGCTAAGTCACTTGTAAAGTTGAAGTCAATTTGCGAGGCTTGAGCTTACAAAGATTTGCTCCTCTTGTTTTTGTTCTGCTGTGGAGTACAGGTTTTGTAGGCGCTAAGTACGGCCTTCCATATGCAGATCCCTTTATTTTCCTTGCAATCCGAGTTCTTCTCGCGTCACTATTGCTCTTTATTGTTGCCCAACTAATGAGCATGCAGATCAGGATCGGCAGAGAAGCAATTACTCGCTCTTTTCTGATCGGCTTCTTCTTGCATGCCTGTTATCTCGGGGGAGTCTTTTACTCAATCTCTCAAGGGTTGCCCGCAGGAGTTGCAGCGGTGGTTACTAGTCTTCAGCCAGTTTTGGTCTCACTGATTGCGATCAAGGTATTGGGTGAAAAGCTTCGCGCTAAGCAAGTAATCGGATTGTTCCTGGGGCTGGTAGGAGTTTTATTGGTTCTAGGCCCTACCTTTGATTCGCAGATCTCGTGGACAGCTGTTGCTGCAATTGTGATCGCTCTGATCGGTAGCACCACAGCTACATTGCTCCAAAAGAGGGTCGGCGCAGATATTCCACTACTTGCAGGAACTGCCTATCAATATCTTTTCTCTGGCGCCGTTCTTGCTTTGTTAGCGTTGGGCACTGGACAGATGAGCATCACTTGGAACGCACAATTTATTGGTGCATTCATTTGGTTGCTGCTTGTATTGTCGGTCGGTGCTATTTTGCTGCTGCTGTGGTTACTAAATACAGGCAGCGCGGCCTCTGTATCTTCATTGTTCTATCTTGTTCCACCAGCCACGGCGATTGAAGCCTTTTTTCTCTTCGGTGAAAAAGTAAACACCCAAGGCCTCCTGGGTATTGGAGTTACCGCCTTGGGTGTTTGGCTTGTAATTAGAGCTTAGCCACTTATCTCAACTTAGTGGCTTTCGATCTCCTTAAGATCTTCAGCGGTTGCCTTTGGAACCGCTTCAGAGTGAGCAACACTCATTCGAGAGCGAAGTTTGTTGCGAAGGGCGCCAGCACGCTTTACTCCGCGAGCATCCACCTCAGGAAGCTCCAAGGCAGGTGCTTGTTCATGAGATGTCAGCAGGTAAGCCTTCTCAGGTGAGATTGGCTCATGTACTTCAACAAACTCACCGCTAGGCAAGCGAAGCAAACGTCCAGTCTCACGACCATGCAGTACTAGTTCGCGATCTGCGCGCTGTAGAGATAGACATAAACGCTTGGTGATTACAAATGCAAGCGGAGGCAAAACGAAGATACCAATTCGTGTGCCCCACATGATTTGGTTGATCGATAAATCAAAGTGAGTTGCAATTAAGTCATTACCACCGTTGATTAATGCGACGACCATGAAGGTAATTGACATCGCACCAAGTGCGGTGCGGTTAGGAGCGTTACGTGGGCGATCTAATAGATGGTGCTCACGCTTGTCTCCTGTGATCCAACTTTCAATGAATGGATACAGAGCCATTCCGGTAAACAAGATTCCAGGAACGATCAACCCCGGAATCAAAATGTTCCAAGAAATTGTGTACCCAAAGAAGTAAGTTTCAAGCGGTGGAGCCATACGAACTAAACCATCGAGCCAACCCATGTACCAGTCTGGCTGTGATCCAGCTGAAATTTGACCCGGTGTGTAAGGACCATAAAGCCAAATCGGATTGATAGATGCAACAGCTGAGATAAATGCGATTACACCAAATACGATGAAGAAGAATCCACCAGCCTTTGCCATGTAAACAGGCATCAATGGGTAACCAACAACATTCTTCTCAGTACGTCCTGGACCAGGGAACTGCGTGTGCTTCTGGTACCAGACCATCATTAAGTGGGCTGTGATTAGCGCCAAGAATGCACCTGGCAGCAAAAGAACGTGGACGATGTAAATACGTGGAATAAATGCTTCACCAGGGAAGGCTCCGCCAAAGGCAAAGTAGGAGAGATAGGAGCCCACAACGGGTATCGCTTGAATAATCGCTTCAGCGATACGAATACCTGTTCCAGAAAGTAGATCATCTGGAAGTGAGTAACCAAGGAATCCTTCAACAATTCCTAGGGTAAGAAGTCCAATACCGATGATCCAGTTTCCTTCACGTGGCTTACGGAAGGCTCCCGTGAAAAAGACACGCATTAAGTGGGCAACGATCGCTGCCATGAAGATAAGTGCTGCCCAGTGGTGGATCTGTCGCATCAACAAGCCACCGCGAACCTCAAATGAGATATGCAGAGTTGATGCGTAAGCGGCAGACATCTGCACACCCTCTAGAGGTTCATAGCTGCCTTCATAAATAACCTCACGAGCAGAAGGGTCAAACCAAAACGTTAGATATGTTCCAGATAGAAGCAGGATGATGAATGAGTACAGCGCGACTTCACCGAGAAGAAATGACCAATGGTCCGGAAACACCTTCTGCAGATTCTTCTTCATCCATGCTGCAGCACCAGTTCGCTCATCAACATAGTTAGCAACTTGTCCTAATTTTTGTTCAGTTGTCATGATGAGATACGCCCCCAAAAGCTAGGTCCAACTGGTTCTGTAAATGGTGTGCGTGCCATAAGGAAACCTTCAGCATCCACTGTGATATTTAACTGCGGAAGTGGTCTAGCCGCAGGCCCAAAAATGACCTTTGCGGCACGTGTGACATCAAATGTTGATTGGTGACATGGGCACAGCAGGTGCTTGGTGGTTTGTTCATACAAAGCAACAGCACAACCCATGTGAGAACAGATCTTTGAGAAGGCGATGATGCCCTCATGTGTCCAGCTAAGGCGCTCTGCATCCAAGTTGAACTCTTCAGGGCGAAGGCGGATCAGCAGCAATGCATCCTTTGCAATGTCATTGAGCTTGCGATGTTCAGGGTCATCGGTTTCAGGTAAAACCTGTGCAACAGCGCCAACTTCAAGGTCAGAGGCACGGATTCTGCGATCACCTGGGTCGGTAACTAAATAGGTGCCGGCTTTCCATGAAGTTTCCTTTAAATCATTTCCTGGAAGCGGACCTAAGTCGCGAAGAAGTAATAGGGGAGAGATCGCAGACAATCCAAGTGCTGCACCTAGTGAACGCTTGATCAATGAACGACGACCAAGTCCAGAAGCGTTAGCACCATCCTTAACAGCGGCGACAAACTCTTTACGATCTTCATCTGGGGATCTGAACTCGTGACGATGTGCAATTACCTCTTGATCGGGCATCAAAGTTTTTGCCCAATGGATCGCACCCATTCCAATAAAGAAGAGCGAGATAGCCATACCTAAACCAAGACCTAATTGGTGAGCGTTCTGATTTCCCATAACTGGTACAAATACAAAGACATCATCAGGGATGAAGAAAGAAGCAACAAGTAACAAAGTTCCTAGTGATGATATTCCAAAGAGGATTGCAACCTGACGCTCTGCGCGCTTGGCTGCAACAGGATCGTGATCTGCTTTTCTATGGACGTGCGCAGGTAATCCTGGATCTTTAATCGCTTCGATTTCATTAGACATTGTTTATCTCGCCTTCATAGCTAGCCATACAGCTACACCAATAAGAAGTCCTAGACCTAGGGTCCATGCAAGCAAACCTTCAGTTACAGGACCTACACGTCCAAGAGATGCACCACCAAGATTTGGTTCAGACTCTGCATGCTTAATCCACTTGATAATTGATTTCTTCTCTTCAGGTGTAATTGTTTTATCACTAAAAACCGGCATCGCTTGTGGGCCAGTAACCATTGCTTCGTAAATGTGCTTTGGTTCAATACCCATCAAAGTTGGTGCGTACTTGCCCTGTGTAAGAGCTCCACCTTGTCCAGCAAAGTTGTGGCACATCGCGCAATTGTTTCGGAACAACTCGCCGCCTTCAGCGATGCTTCCATCACGTTCGTAGTTCAACTGTTCTTCCGTTGGAATTTCAGGTCCTGGAGCAAGTGATGCGACATATGCAGCGAGCGCTGCAGTCTCTTCAGGTGTGTACAAAGGAGCCTTACGCATAGCCTGCTGACTCATATCAGCCATCGGCATGCGACCGGTACCGACCTGAAAATCAACAGATGCAGCGCCAACACCAACTAGCGATGGAGCGATTGCGCCACCTTCAGAGTTTAGACCGTGACATGAAGAGCAGCCCTTTAAAAAGATCTGACGGCCTTCTTCAATCAGTGCTGAACGATCGGCTGTGGTTGTCTGCGCAGTAGTCGTCGCACTAGCAACACTAAAGGTTGTTCCAATCGCAAACAATGCAAAGATCAACAATGCAGGACCAACCGCCTTGTGGCGACGGTAGCGGGATAGACGCTTCACTTATATTCCTTACTACTTAACTAGATAAATCGCAGCAAAAAGTGCGATCCATACGACGTCGACGAAGTGCCAGTAATACGAAACTACAATTGCGGTTGTTGCTTGTTGGTGAGTAAAGCGACGAGCTTTAGAGACACGCACCATCACGATGAGGAAGGCGATTAATCCACCGGTCACATGAAGACCATGGAAACCTGTTGCAATATAAAAGATCGAGCTATATGCATTTGTTGACAGCGCTAAACCTTCAGAAACCAAAAGTGCATATTCATACACCTGCCCGGCAATAAAGAATGAACCCATCAAAAATGTAAGAGCAAACCACTCGCGCATACCCCACTTATTAATTTGGAAGAGTTTGCCTGTGCGGCGGTTTTGAAAACGCTCAGCAGCAAAAACACCAAACTGACATGTGACAGATGAGAGCACCAAGATTGTTGTATTAAATGCAGCAAAGGGGATGCTCAGTAACCCTGATGACTCTGACCAAATCGTTGGTCCCTGCACCGCACGTGTTGTGAAGTAAATGGCAAAGAGTGCTGCGAAGAACATCAGCTCGCTAGAGAGCCAGACAATTGTTCCGACCGCTACTGCATTAGGACGGGTGATCTTGTGGTGTGCTGCTTGGCTTGACATAGGGCCGATTATTCCCGAAAAGCTGCTCGCCGTCTGCCTCGAGCCAGCCAGAATGGGCTTGATTTTGCCGATAAAGAGGTGAAACAGGTCACCTAAAAAAGGGGCATTTCTGAGAAGGGGCAGGGTCTTTTTGCGCGGGTTTTTTCATTAGAATGCGCCAATGGCCGAGACCAAAAAACAGATCATTGTGTACTCCGATGACTCCTCAGTTCGCTCCTCAATTGTTTCTGCACTTGGTGCAAGGGTTGCTAAGGATCTTCCAGAGCATGAGATTCACGAGTTTGCTACTGGCTCGGCCTTGAGAGCTTATGTTGACTCGAAAAACCTCGCCGGCGGATTCCGCGCAGATCTTTTCATTCTAGATGGCGAAGCCGCCCAAGAAGGCGGTTTAGGTATGGCCCGTCAATTAAAGGATGAGGTTTTCAACTGCCCACCGATCTTGGTGATTACAGGTCGTAAAGAGGATAAGTGGTTGGCCGCCTGGTCTTTAGCTGAGGCATCTGTTGTCCATCCTATCGATCCATTTACGCTAGCTAAGACCGCTGCAGAATTACTTCGCGGCGTCTCAGTAGTTTCTGCTTAAATTTTCTCATGAGCCAATTGCTGTGGGATGAAAACATAGCAATTATCGAGTCTGGATTAGATTTAGAAACTGATCGAGTCCAATGGTGCATGAACCAAATCCTTACTGGGCAAGCGGCTAATGAAAATATAAAAGGTTTTCTGATCGCGCTAAAAACTAAAGGTGAAACCCCTGAAGAGGTTGGGGCTTTAGTAGACCAGATGTATCAACATTGCGCTCCAATCTCTATTACAGAACGTGCCGTTGACACGGTAGGTACAGGGGGAGATGGCGCACACACAATTAATATCTCCACAACTGCAGCGATTATTGCTGCAGCTGCTGGTGCCAAGGTAATTAAGCATGGCAACCGAGCTGCCTCATCCAAATCCGGGGCTGCAGATCTTCTTGAAAATCTTGGGATCAACATTAATCTTGATGGAAAAGGTGTTGAAAAGAGTTTTCATACTCTAGGTATCGGATTTTGCTTTGCGCCTGTTTTCCATCCTGCAATGAAGCATGCCGCTGCTTCTAGAAAAGAGCTAGGAACGCCAACTGTTTTCAACATTTTGGGCCCACTTGCAAATCCAGCAAAACCTAAAGCAGCTGCAATCGGTGTCGCAAATGAACGTATGCACCTAGTTATGGCGCAGGTTCTAGGCGATCGCGGAGTAGATGGCTTTGTTTTTCGTGGTGATGATGGCTTGGATGAGATAACCCTTGCAACTTCGACATCGGTGCTCAGTATTGGAACCGAAGAGATTGTTAGCGGTCTGATTAATCCTGCTGATTTTGGAATCAACCTGTCGCCTATTGAGTCCTTAGTAGGTGGTGATGGGGCAGAAAATGCTCGTATCTCCAGTGAGATTTTTGAGGGTAAGCAAGGTCCGCATAGAGATGCATGTGTGCTTAATGCGGCGGCAGCGATTGCGGCATATGAGGGTCACACCGATTTGTTATTACATGATCGAATCGCCGCAGGAGTAAATGCGGCAAACCTTGCACTGGATTCGGGTGCGGCAAAGGAGCTTGTTATTAAGTGGGCTGAACTTACTCAGCGATTGGGCGCTTAACTCTCTTCTTCTTAGAGGGAAAGTTTCGCATCTGTTCGAAGTTATGGATGTTAAATCCAGCTAAGCGTTCTATTAATCCATGTAAAACATCGACAGTTGCTCTTGCATCATCCAAAGCACGGTGGTTAGGTGAGGTCTGTGCTCCAAAAAAGCTAAGCGTTCTATTAATCCATGTAAAACATCGACAGTTGCTCTTGCATCATCCAAAGCACGGTGGTTAGGTGAGGTCTGTGCTCCAAAAAACTGCGCCAAGGTAGATAACTTGCAGTTGATTACCTCATCTCTATCGAGTACCGCGCGAGCAAGCCGTGCTGTATCAACAGTTTGATACTCAGGCCAATCGATCTCGTGGGTTAATGCTGCGGCCTTGAGAAAACTTAGATCAAAGGGCGAGTTATGGGCTACAACAACTGTCTCATCAGGAGAGCCTAGGAATTCAAAAAGTGTTGGAAGGATTTCATCGATAAACGGTGCAGAGATCAACATTGCATCCGTGATCCCAGTTAATTCGGTAATGAAGTATGGCAGCGCGTGACCAGGATCAACAAAACTTTGAAAGGTGGCGAGGACTTCTCCGCCCTTTACCTTCACCACTCCAATTTCAGTGATTCCAGCTCCCAGACGAGGTGAACCACCTGAAGTTTCTAAATCCAGGACGGCAAATACTGTTTCGGAGAGTTCCCTCTCAGCAACTTTGCTCATAGCGGCAATGGTAGGTGATTGCTCCGACATAACTTCAGTCGTACTCTTCATACATGGCTGTTGATGGAGCACCTGATGGATGGATGCAGGATTGGGCTGCCATGGGTTCAGGAAAGAACGCGCATATAGGCGTACTGCTGGTTCATGGTTTTACTGGATCGCCTGCCTCGATGCGCCCTTGGGGAGAGTTCTTGCACTCCAAAGGGTACTCAGTTCGAGTGCCATTGTTGCCTGGCCATGGAACACATCCAGAAGATCTCAACAAAGTTAAATGGCAGGAATGGCCTGCAAAGGTTGAGTTTGAGCTCAGCGAACTTCGAAAAAGTTGTGATGTAATTTTCTTAATTGGTTTATCAATGGGTGGTGGAACAGTTCTCAATGTTGCAGCATCAAACAATGATTCTTTGACCGGAGTTGTTTTGGTTAACCCGATGATCCACGTAAAGGGTGTACCTGTAGAGCTGGCATTTTTCTTGTCACGCCTTCAAAAGATGCGCACCAGCGTAGGAGATGACATTAAGCGTCCTGGAGTTACAGAATGGGGATACGACGCGCTACCAACTCGAGGCGTTTACCAGCTGCTTAAAATGTTGCGAATTACAAGACGTAATCTGAACAAGGTCACTATCCCGGTGCAGCTGTTTCATTCTGTAGAGGACCACACTCTGCCAGTCACAAAT